>OFGA01000284.1_pt1 | contig 45557 bp, 41 predicted proteins | sample 1521471 | NCBI WGS metagenome assembly OFGA01 (sample SAMEA3504086, study PRJEB24116) | mouse gut metagenome | biome: mouse gut; feature: mouse-associated habitat; material: faeces | place: Denmark | collected 2011 | reverse complement strand
AGGCGATCGCTCTATCCAACTGAGCTACGAGGACTTGTATGAAAAACTTGCTAATGGCAAGTCATTCAGCTATGAAATTGTTGATTTTACGTTGCTCTGGCAATCGAACACCTACCACTTAGGAGGCGTGTGCTCTATCCAGCTGAGCTACGAGGACTTGTATGAAAAACTTGCTAATAAGCAAGTCATTCAGCTATGAAATTGTTGATTTTACGTTGCTCTGACAATCGAACACCTATCACTTAAGAATCCCTATGCTTTATCCATCCTATCCATCATCTTCAACAAATCAAACAATGCCAAATAGGATATATAATCATCCAATAGCCTAATTCCTCATCACTAGATTATTCTACCACACTAATCCATTTCTTGCAATACAAAATTTTCAATCAGGAAAATTAATATGCCCCTGCATCCAGATAACCCCTTTAAACCTTCTCCCAATGCACGGCTCCCCATATAAATCTTCTTTATTAATACAAAGATCAAACACCATATCATTGCAGTTAATTGCCAAAAGGTAGATTTCCTCTTCTGTAAGTTTATTTTTAATCAGGCTGCATTCTTCAATTTCCCCAAGAATGGAATAATGGTCACACTCCACCCCATAAGGCATAAAATAAGTATCCACCAGGCTGAACACATCTTCCTTTTGTATCCGCCTGGATATAGCAGTATACGTATCCATATCATCCAGCGTAAGATTTTCAATAGCCTCTTCATCGCCTTTTCTGGCTGCGTTCAACAACTGGCTTCTGTTCATTGCCACCTGTTTGTTCCTGATCAGGTCCTTTTCGCTTTTATTAATCGGCATCATAATATTCCCCTTCACAGAAAGGGCAGACAGCGTAAGGGTCGTACCTCTTACAGGCAAAATATCAGAATTTTTTGCTTTTACATAGGGTATCATATTCTGCAGATAAAATATCAGCGACACCCCAAGCCTGATATCATCGCACACGCCAGCATAAGATTCCTGTGCGGCGTGCCTTTCAACAGAAACATCCTCTTTGGAGCTGATATGCGTCCCCCTTAAATAGGGAAAATAATAATCATAAATAAATTTATCATCACTTTCGAATTCCCCGCACACCGCTATACCTATGGAAGACCCCGCCCCATTTTCATCCTGGGCAAAATCCCTGCAAAATTCAGCTAAAAGAGTATCCTCCCCATTAGAAGTATAGGAACGCTGTGTGCCCTCTATGATCACATTGGTTATAAGCTGCTGTAATTCTTTTTTATCCGCTATTTTGCTAAAACCGATAGACCTCATATATCTATGCAAGGATTTCACCTCCTGTCAATCAATGAATTATCTGATTTCTGTTTTTCCGCCCATATATGGCTGGAGTACCTGTGGTATTTTTATGGAACCGTCTTTCTGTAAATTATTCTCCAAAAATGCAATCAGCATTCTGGGAGGGGCTACCACCGTATTATTTAATGTATGCGCAAAGTACTTTCCCTTTTCACCGTTTATCCGGATTTTTAATCTTCTTGCCTGGGCATCTCCTAAATTGGAGCAGCTTCCCACCTCGAAATATTTCTTTTGCCTTGGGGACCATGCTTCCACATCATAGGATTTCACTTTTAAATCGGCAAGGTCGCCGGAGCAACATTCAATGGTTCTTACCGGGATATCAAGGGAACGGAACAGATCCACTGTATTCTGCCATAATTTTTCAAACCATACAGCAGATTCCTCAGGTTTGCATACCACAATCATCTCCTGTTTTTCAAATTGGTGGATCCGGTATACGCCCCTCTCTTCAAGGCCATGGGCTCCCTTTTCTTTACGGAAGCAGGGAGAATAGCTGGTGAGTGTTTTGGGAAGCTCTGCTTCCGGTATAATTGTATCAATAAACTTCCCTATCATGGAATGTTCAGAAGTTCCTATCAGGTATAAATCTTCCCCTTCAATTTTGTACATCATGGCGTCCATTTCCGCAAAGCTCATAACGCCAGTTACCACATTGCTTCTGATCATGAAAGGAGGGATACAGTAGGTAAATCCCCTGTCAATCATAAAATCCCTGGCATAGGAAATGACTGCGGAATGGAGCCTTGCAATATCTCCCATCAGGTAATAAAAGCCATTGCCCGCCACTTTCCTGGCGCTGTCCAAATCAATGCCTTTTAATCCTTCCATGATTTCAGCATGGTAAGGAATTTCAAATTCCGGTACCAGTGGCTCCCCGTATTTTTTTACCTCTACATTTTCACTGTCGTCTTTCCCAATAGGGACGGAAGGGTCGATGATATTGGGAATTGCCATCATAATCTTTGTAATTTTTTCTTCCAGTTCCCTTTCTTTTTCTTCCAGCTCTACCAGCCTCTTTGCCCCTGCGGCAACTTTCTCTTTCTTTTTCTCAGCTTCTTCCTTCTTCCCCTGTGCCATTAGTTTTCCAATTTCCTTGGAAATTTTGTTTCTGTTAGCCCTTAAATCATCTGCTTCCTGTTGTGTTTTCCTGCCCTGCACGTCAAGGCCAATCACTTCGTCAACAAGAACAAGCTTTTCATCCTGAAACTTTTTTCTAATATTTTCTTTTACAACTTCAGGATTCTCTCTTAAAAATTTAATATCTATCATATGCTGCCTCCCTCTAATAACATTCTAATGTTATTATGTATTTTTTCTTTATGCAAGTACTTTTTCGATAAAAAGGTAATTAATTTTAACCAAATCAATAGTGATTTCTTCTTTTACCTCATTTCCGTTTTCATCTTTGATAATACTGATTACGGGCCTGTTGGGAAACTCTTTGTTTTGGCGTATCACCTTTCCCACAGAATTATTGCTTAACAATACATAGCTTCCTGCAGGATAAACGGCTGTGAATTCCAAAAGGGCATCAACAATTTCCGTCTTAAATTTTTTTCCTTTAAAGGATTTTAAATATTCTACCGCCTCGTATACTTTGACTCTTCTGCATCCTATACCACATATTTTTTCATCAAAGGTATCACAGACATTTACTATCTGGGATTCAAAAGGTATATCCCGCATTTTTAGTGGATACCCAGTCCCATCTATATTTTCGTGATGGTACAGAATAATATTTTTGCTGATGTCCGATATCCATTTTTCTTCTTTCAGGACTGTATAGCCATAGATAGGGTGCTTCCTGTATTCCGCCAGCTCAAATTTGGCTAATTTCGAAAAAATATCCTGGTCTTCATATTTTATGGTAAGATATCTGAGTCCCAAATCATGTAAAAGGCATCCTACCCCAATATCCTGTACTTTTTCTTTTTTGACCTTTAATTTTAAAGCGGTTAAGGTGGCCAGGGAACAGGTACTGATGGAATGCTCATAGATATCAGAATTTCTTTCCCTGATATCATATATCTTTTCGATTACGCCGTCTTCTTTGAGAATATTTTCAATAATATTCTCCGCCGTTTTCTTCAATTCCATCAATTCATCAGTTCTGCTGTAGGTGTGCTTTTCCAAAATACTCTTCACTTCATTTTTAAGCAAAGTCTCTACTTCGGATTTAATCAGTACAACTTCCTGCATAGGAATATGTTCATTTCCTTTGATGTAGACCTCTGTAATTCCCAACTCCTCAATTTTCTTAATATATTCAGGACGAAGTATTGTATCTTCTGACAGCAATATACGAAATCCAGGAGTCATTATTGTTTTAGCTAATATTTCTCCACCTTTTAAATTTTTCACTTTACATAATATCATACTGTCACCTCAATATCACTTCTACTTCATAGCCATATCAAGAGCCTCTTTTTCTTCCTGTCCTAATGAAATTTCGCACTGCCCATCTTTAATCTCCTTCGTATAATTATAACAGCCTTCCGTACTATGAACAGAATTTAAAATAAAACCATTATTTTTTTCATCTAATAATGCAAGGCAAAAACTCAGTTTCCCACCCATCTGGCTGAAAGCATCATATTTTATTATTCCAATTTTCTGGAAAGCTGATTCGAATTTATTATAAAGCCTGTCTATATCTTTTCTGTTTTTTTCAACGGAAGTTTTAATAAATTTATTATCCTCAAAAAGCCCTAATACTTCGCTTTCCATACTTTTGGCATCATTTCCCTGCATGAACCTTCCATATTTCTTTTTTAATTTTACTACAGATACTATATTAATAACATTCATTACAATCAAAATCAATAGTAATCCTGCTATAATTGTTATTATTATTCCAATATCAAAGTCTGGTAAACCAATACTGGTAAAAAAATAACTGTTCATTTTATCTACCCCGTATTTCTTCTGTTGTCTTTTGGTTTTGTCATTTTGAAAGTAAGTCCATTAATTTTTCCAAATCATCATGATTGTAAAATTCAATTTCTATTTTCCCTGCACCATTACCTTTAGGTGTTATAATAACTTTTGTACTTAATTTCTGTTTGAGTTTTTCCTCTATATCTCCATAGACTGCTTCAAGGCTTTTATCTGCTTGGACAGTCTTTTTAACCTTTTCAGGTTTGTTAAGATTTTTTACCAGTTTTTCTACATCCCGCACACTGAGTTTTTCATCAAAAATCTGTTGTGCAATAGCATACTGCTGTTCAGGATCCTCTATGGTAATAAGCGCCCTGGCATGTCCGGTAGATATCATATCATCAATAATCATCTGTTGTACATTATCACATAACTTTAACAGGCGCATGGAATTTGTAACTGCTGTACGGCTTTTTGCAACTCTTTCCGCCACTTCATCCTGCTTAAGGTGAAATTCTGTTAGCAGACGCTTATATGCCTGGGCTTCCTCAATAGGATTCAGGTTTTCCCTTTGTATATTTTCAATCAATGAAATTTCAACAATTTCCTGCTCTGTCAGGTTTTTGACAATAACAGGTACTTCTTTCAAACCTGCTTTTTTCGCGGCACGCCATCTTCTCTCCCCTGCAATAATTTCATAATGGGATTTTCTGTCCTGGACAATGATGGGCTGCAGCAATCCAAATTGTTTAATGGATTCCGCCAGTTCTTCCAGGGAATCCTCGTCGAAATTTTTTCTCGGCTGCTCCCTGTTTGGTTCTATCTTTGTTATATTTAACAGAACTTCACCAGCCTGGTTATCAGCGGTTTTTTCCTGGCTTCCTTTATCACCATTATTCTTTGGTTTTTCACCAATTCCGCTTGGAATTAATGCATCAAGTCCTTTTCCTAACCCCCTTGCTGCCGCCATGATTTTACTCTTCCTTTCTATCAATAATTTCTTCTGCCAATAATTTATAAGCCTCCGAACCCGAAGATTTCGCATCATACAAATTAATGGGCATACCATAACTGGGTGCTTCTGCCAATCTGATATTTCTCGGAATTACTGTGCTGAATATTCTCTGGTTCAAATTGCTTTTTACATTTTCAACTACCTGCAAGGATAAATTTGTCCTTGAATCATACATGGTAAATACTACACCTTCCATATCCAAATCAGGATTCAGACGCTCTTTCACAAGATTTATTGTATGTATCAACTGGCTCAACCCTTCCAGGGCGTAATATTCACACTGTATAGGCACCAATACAGAATCTGCTGTAGTCATTGAATTGATTGTAAGGAAATTCAGGGAAGGCGGGCAGTCAATGATAATATAGTCATAGCTTTCCTTTATCCACTCTACCTCACGCTTTAAAATAAATTCCCTCCTGTCTACGCCGATTAATTCTATCTCTGTTGCAGCAAGATTTACATTTGACGGTATGATTGAGACGCCAGAAATCACTTCATTAATAATACACTCCTTAATTGAACATTCACTGAGCATCAACTCATAAATCGTATTGTCCAGCTCATTTTTTTCCACACCAAATCCACTGGTAGTATTTCCCTGTGGATCCGTATCAATAACTAACACTTTTTTTCCTTTTGCTGCAAGCGCAGCAGATAAATTTATGGCGGTAGTAGTCTTCCCAACTCCCCCTTTTTGATTTGCAATAGCAATTACTTTTCCCATTATTCTATCCTTTCATTAACTTATAAATTATGTATATTGATTATATCACTTATTCAGTTGATATTCTATATCAATTTGTTCTAAAGATGGCAATTTATGGGATAGTAATTACCAGGTACGGTTTTCTATTTAGCATTAATTTTCCATATTTTAAATTAATTACTACCAGATTTGTACAAATATATGATGCAACCGAAAAGCTACAATGTTTCACGTGAAACATTAGTATTGTATATTAATGTTAATGTTTCACGTGAAACATTGGTCAATATAAATTCACTACATTATTACGGATTGCAAAAACAGCAGCCTGTGTCCTGTCTGAAACATCAATTTTTTTGAATATATTAGAAATATGATTTTTGACAGTCCTTTCACTAATATTTAAGTTAATTGCTATTTCTTTGTTAAACATCCCCTCTGCCACCTGTTTGAGTATCTCTAATTCCCGCTTTGTCAATGATTCTAATTTTTCTTTATCAATATCCTTATTTATCAGCCTTGAATTTAATGCTGGTAATAAACTGGGCTGTATATAAGATTCACCTTTTAATATTTCATTTATTGCCTTCTTAAGTTCCTCTGATCCAGAATCTTTTAACAAATAACCGTCAGCCCCTATTTCAATAGCTTTCACCAAATATTCGATTTCACCATGCACAGTCAATAATAATGTTTTTATGTAGCAATTTCTTTTCTTAAGTTCTTCCAACACCTCTAATCCATTCATCACAGGCATATTAATATCCAATAATAGGATATCAGGTGAAATTTCACATAACTTTTCAATACATTCCATTCCATTATTTGCTTCCGCTATTACTTCTATACTTTTGTCATATTCCAATAGATGTTTAATTCCTTCTCTCACTAACATATGATCATCTGCCAGCATTACTTTAATGCTCATTGTCTCACCCTCCAGAAAATAATTAAAGTCTTACCTATTTATTCATTGGAATTACAATTTTGATTTCTGTACCTATTTCTTTTTGGGTATTAATGGAAATTTTGCCACCCATTAAATTAATCCTCTCTTCCATTATAAGAAGGCCATAGTGAATATTACGCTGTTCTTTATCTTTGTCAAAATGAAAACCTTTGCCATCATCCATAATTTCTATAATACAATTGCCATGTTCTTTTTTTACCAATAAGGTAATTTTTTCTCCGTTAGAGTGGTTGATTGCATTTACCACTGCCTCCTGTATGATTCTGTAAATTAAGATCAGAAAGGAATTTATCATCTTTTTATCATCTATCTTCCAGTCTTTTCTTTCCAGGTTACATACATCATAATCAATAATAAAATTTTTATACTGGGATTTGATATTAAATATAAAATTTTCAACCCCATTTTTAAATCCCAGGTCATCAAAAGACATAGGCCTTAAATTGAATATAATCTGTCTCATTTCTTCAATGATTGACCTGAGATTCTTAATACAGGACTCCAGCTCTAACTTTGCGCTGATTTTGTCCTCGTCAATACATATAGAGCTCAATTCAATAGTATGGATTAAATGTGTCAAATTCTGAATGGAAGAATCATGTAAATCATTTGCTATTCTCTGACGTTCTTTTTCCTGGATACTTAGGATATCAAGCAGTTTTAATTTTTCATCATCATCTGTCTTAATATTCCTGATCAGTATTTCCAATGAATCTATCTGGCTATTTAAGCGTTCTATTCTCTGATAGGATTTTCTATTACTTTTTTCAAGTTTTGCTATTTCCTCTTTATAAGATAAAATTTTATCCTTATAAAGATCCTCTTCTCTCCAGGGGGAAAATATTTTCGTATCCTCTTCATCTTTCACAGAAACCAAAAATGCCTGGATTGCGTTTATCCTGTCAGAATTTTCTTTAATCCTTTCATATTCATCATCCCTGTCCTCCATACAGCTATGATAAATATTCTGTAAAATTTTAACATCATTTATTTCCATTTTGGTTACCCCCAATTGGTTCCTTTGAGGGAATCCCTGCCTTTCTGGGAAACCGCAAAGGCGTCTGTCCTTCCTTTTTTATTATAAAAAGATTTCTGTAAATTTCTGAATCAGGAAGATAAAAGTCCAATCGTCTTTCATACTTACCCCCAAGGACACGGATTGCCTTTTTGGCATTTTCAAATTCTTCCATAATTTTTTCAGACTTATAGGAAATAAAATAACCATCCTTCTTCACAAAAGGAAGACAATACTCTGCCAGTGTTGCAAGATTTGCCACTGCCCTGGAAACACAAAAATCAAAGGATTCCCTCATCCTGCCGTTCCTGGCATTATCTTCTGCCCTTCCATGTACCGCGTTTATATCATGAAGCTCCAAAACAGCTATCACCTCTTTTAAAAAATCCACTCGTTTATTCAGGGAGTCAAGCAATGTGATTTTTAGCCCGGGAAAGATAATTTTCAAAGGGATCCCCGGGAACCCTGCTCCTGTCCCCACATCAATCAGACAATAGGATCTACTACCCAAATCCGGGAAAGCCTTCAAAAGAGACAGGCTATCAATAAAATGTTTTCTGACTACATCATGGAATTCAGTAATTGCAGTCAGATTCATAAAAGAATTCCACTCTGTAAGCAGTTCATAATATTGAATGAACTGAACCTCCTGCCGGCTTGTAAGTATCACATTACAATCCCTCAGGAAATTTTGAAAAGAGGTCATATCATAGTATTTTTCCATTTACATACCCCGCCTATCACACAAATTCTGCGATAATGTACTATTTTGATATATGAAAGAATGCTCAGGATCTGGCCGTTCCCAGATAAACCAGCAGCACGGAAATATCCGCCGGGGACACACCGGAGATACGTGATGCCTGCCCTACCGATAAAGGATGGAAAGCTTTCAGCTTCTGTCTTGCCTCCATCCGCAGGCTGGGGACATCATCATAATTTAATTCTTCCGGTATCCTCTTCATTTCCATTTTCTTAAACTGTTCCACCTGGCGAAGCTGCCGTTCAATGTATCCCTCATACTTTATCTCAATTTCCACTTGTTCAATGACTTCATCCGGCAGTGTTTCCCTCCCTGGGTCGATATCCTCTAAAACCTGGTAATTCAATTCCGGCCTGCACAGCAGTTCAGCAAGGCTCACACTGGTCTTAAGGGAAGCACTTCCGTGCTTTTCGAGAAAAGCCTGGTTTGTTCTTGACGCCCCTATTTTAACATTTTTCAGGCGCTCTATCTCCCTTTTAATCATTGATTTTTTATTAATTATTTTATCATACTGCATTTGTGTTATCAAACCTACATCATAACCTTTCTCACGAAGCCGCAGGTCTGCATTATCCTGGCGGAGTAAAAGACGGTACTCCGCACGGGAAGTCATCATACGGTAAGGTTCATAATTATCTTTGGTAACCAAATCATCTATTAAAACGCCAATATATGCTTCTGAACGGTCCAGCACAAGTTCCTCTTTCCCAAGTACTGACATTGCTGCATTAATCCCTGCAATCAAACCCTGGGCAGCCGCTTCCTCATAACCGCTGCTTCCATTGAGCTGTCCCGCGCTGTATAATCCCTTGATATCCTTAAACCTTAAAGTAGGGTAAAGCTGTCTTGGGTTAATACAGTCATATTCAATGGCATAAGCGTTCCTGACAATTTTGCACTTTTCAAGCCCCGGCACAGTACGGTACATTGCAAGCTGTACATCCTCTGGCAGGGAAGAAGACATCCCTCCAACATACATCTCATTTGTATGTAGTCCCTCCGGCTCAATAAATACCTGATGCCTTTCCTTGTCCGCAAACTTCACCACCTTGTCCTCAATAGAGGGGCAGTATCTGGGACCCGTCCCTTCAATAACGCCTGCATAGATCGGGGAACGGTCAAGATTATCCCTGATGATCTTATGGGTATTTTCATTAGTATAGGTAAGGAAACAAGATACCTGGCTGATCTGAACCTCCTCCGGGTCTGTGGAAAAAGAAAAAGGGACTACTCTCTCATCTCCAAACTGTTCCTCCATTTTTGAAAAATCAAGGCTCCTCCTATCCATTCTTGCAGGTGTCCCTGTTTTAAAACGCCTCATTTCTATACCCATAGCTGCTAAGGAGCCCGTAAGATAATTCGCCGCCATCAGGCCATTAGGCCCTGTATAAGTAATTGCCTCCCCACAAAGACATCTTGCTTTCAGATAAGTTCCTGTACAAAGAATAACAGCCTTGCACTCATAAACGGCACCTGTAAAAATTTTAACTCCCGTTACCTTTTTAGTAGATTTTCCTTCCATAGGAGATGTTCCTGTCTCTTCCCACAGCAACTCACAGACCTCTGCCTGCTTGATAGATAAGCCCTCCTGATTTTCCAGGACCTTTCTCATAGCACGGCTATACTCAGCCTTATCCGCCTGGGCACGGAGGGAATGGACCGCAGGCCCTTTGGAAAGATTCAGCATTTTAGACTGAATAAAAGTCCTGTCGGTCACTTTTCCCATCTCACCCCCAAGAGCATCCAACTCCCTTACCAAATGTCCTTTTGAAGAACCTCCAATATTCGGATTGCAGGGCATCAAAGCAATACTGTCAATATTTACAGTAAAGATTACCGTTTCAAGCCCCAGCCTGGCACAGGCAAGGGCTGCCTCACAGCCCGCATGGCCAGCACCAACCACACAGACATCCACTTTTTCCCTGATTTCCATTATCTCCGCCACCTTCCTTCTACATCCTGTTATTTACCCATGCAAAATTTTGAAAAGATCTCATTCACCAGGTCTTCCCCAACCTCTTCCCCGGTTATCTTTCCCAAACTGGCATAAGCGCCCATTAAATCAATGGCATAAAAATCTTCCGGCAAACTGTCCGTTAAACTCCTTTTTACCAGCTTCAGGCTTTCCAATGCTTCCTTCAATGCTTCCTTATGGCGAAGGCTGGTAATCATAATTTCCCCGTCAACAGAAATTTTTCCCTCCAGGAAAAGTTTCTTAACGGCCTGTTCAAATTCACCTATCCCTGTATTATCCTTTACGGAAGTCCTGATGACCAAGGCCTCCTTCTCCAGCCTGCCCTTAACCTCTTCCAGGGAAACCACCGGGACCAAATCAGATTTATTATAGAGCACAATACACTTCTTATCTTTCATCATTTCCATGATCTCATAGTCGTTTCCATCCAGGGCAACAGTAGAATCCACCATGTAAACCACCAGGTCAGCCTCCTGCAAGGATTTCTTTGCCCTTTCCACTCCAATCCTTTCCACCACATCCTCTGTGGACCGGATCCCTGCCGTATCAATGACCAGAAGGGATATACCGCCAAGGTTAATGTTTTCTTCCAACACATCCCTTGTAGTTCCCGCAATATCCGTGACAATGGCTCTTTCCTCTCCCGCAAGCACATTTAACAGGGACGACTTCCCTGCATTGGGTTTCCCAACAATCACTGTCTTAATGCCTTCTTTAAGGATTCTTCCGTTATCCGCAGTGGCTAAAAGGCTTTCCGTCTCCCTGATAAACTCATCCACACGTTTTTCCAGTTTTTCTGGATATCCTGCAAGGCTTATATGTTCAGGGTCGTCCAAAGCAGATTCAATATAAGCAATTTCATAGACAATCCCTTTTCTCAGCCTGCCGATTTTTTCCGACACTGCCCCCCGGAGCTGTCTAAGAGAATTTTTCAATGCCAGTTCATTTTGGGATGATATGATATCCATCACGGCTTCCGCTTCCGATAAATCGATCCTCCCATTTAAAAAGGCGCGCTTTGTAAATTCTCCCGGCTGCGCCAGCCTGGCACCATGGCCTGTCACAAGGGAAAGAATGCGGCCCAAAACAAACATACCGCCATGGCAGTTTATTTCCACAGTATCCTCCGCTGTAAAACTCCCAGGCTTTTTTAATATGGAAACCATAACCTCATCAATCATTTCATCGCCATTGAAAATAAAACCATAATGGATGGTATGGCTCTTATAATCCTTTAATACCCGCATGTTATTTTTATTCCTGAAAATAACATCAACAATTTTAATAGCATCCTCCCCGCTTACCCTGATAATCCCTATTCCAGCATTACCGGGGGCAGTGGCAATCGCAGCAATCGTATCTGTATTCATTCCTCTCCCCATCAGCAAAATTAATATAACAAAATTTCCTGTAACCTTAATAATATATACCAAAAAATGCTGGAAGAGTAAATCCCCCAACATTTTTCAGCATAACAATATACATTATCTTTTCAGGGTAACAACCACCCTTCTAAAAGGTTCCTCCCCTTCACTGTGTGTTGTGACATATTTATCATTTTGCAGCGCAGAATGGATAATCCTTCTTTCATAAGGATTCATAGGCTCTAATGAAACAGAATGTTTTGTCCTTTTCACCTTATAGGCAATATTTTTGGCAAGATTCTCCAGGGTTTCTTTTCTTCTCTTGCGGTAATCTTCCGTATCTACCTTAACCCTTATGTACTCTTCCGCTTCCTTGTTCACCACCAGGGAAATTAAATATTGGAGGGAATCCAGGGTCTGCCCCCTTTTTCCAATAAGGACTCCCATCTCCTCACCGCTTAAATCAATATTCATATTCCTGGTATCTTCATTGTATTTTACATCAACGGCCACTGCCATATTCATGGCATCAAAAACATCCCTCAAAAAATCCTTTGCCTTATCTACAACAGTTGCCTTCGTTCTCGCTTTAATAACAGCAGGTTTAGAACCAATGCCAAGAAATCCAGCCGAGCCTTCTTCTACCACAATATAATCCAATTTATCACTGGTAACCAATAATTTCTGACAGGCTTCCGTAATTGCATCATTTACTGTCTTAGCTGAAAATTCTGTATATTCCATTTATCCTTCCCCCTATTTATTGTTTTTCTCATTATACTGTTTTACCATATTTGCTTTTGCAGCAAGGCTCCCGGGCTTGGCATTTTTGTTGTAATATTCGGTGGATTTCCTCATAGCCTCTTCTTTTTCTTCCTGGGACATAACCTTTCCCTTTTTGGAAGCAGGGCTATTGTTTACATTTTTGGTACTTAAAGTAGCGTTTCTGTTAACTGTTTTGGGGTCAATCCCCGCTTTTTCCAGTTTCTGTATCCTTTTGCCTTCATTTTTCTTAATAAGCTCATCAATATCAATCTTATCAATATGCTTATTGATCACTACCTGCTGTATACTCCTGACCACCGAACCGGCGATCCAGTATAACCCCATACCTGCCGGAAGTGTATAACAGAAAAAAGCTGACATAATAGGCATTGTAGTATTCATTACCTTCATGGACTGGGCCATGGAATTTTGCTGGTCATTCTGGCCATTAGGCTCCGCCTGAGGCATTAACTTGGTATTGACCCACTGGGTAATGGCGGACAGCACCGGAATAATAAGGGCGGCAATAATTAACAGCCACTGTACGCCGTCAGGAGAATTCCAGGCGTTACTTACCATATAAGAAGGAGAATTCCCTATATTTATCCCCAGGAAATTATTATATTCATTCAAATAAGACAATGTATGCTCCACATCCCCCGCAAGGCTGGGAAACTTGTCCACAATGCTGGCAAATTCCGCAGTGGAAGCCCTGTTTAATACGTCAATATAAGTATTCTGTACATAAGTATTCTCCACAGCCCCTTCCACAAAAGCCTCGTTGGAAAACTGCCTTACATACATGGCAGCATTCTTTAAGCCCTGTAAAAATTCTGAACTCCCCTGCTGGGTGATCAAATTTGTAACCAGAGGGAAAAAAGCTTCCTTAATTTTACCCACATAAGCAGGCATGGCATTAATCACCCTGTAAAGGGCAAGGAGGATAGGCATCTGGATCAAAAGCTGTATACAGCTTCCGCTGGGAGAAACCCCATACTTTGCATAGACAGCCTGGGTCTCAGCATTCATTGCCATCATAGACTCATTATCTTTTTTATTTTTATATTTTGCCTGGACTGCCTGAAGTTCCGGATTCATCTTTGCAGAAAGTTTGGAAAATTTTTGCTGTTTAATAGTAAGAGGCATCAGCAGCAGATAAATCACAATCGTAAACAAAATAATAGACAAACCAATATTAGGAATTCCGATCAGATCTAAAAAATTAAAAATTCCTTCCATAATATAGCCAAGGATTTTGGCTATAGGGCCTAATATGGCACCGTTATACTGGGTCAATATAATTCCTGTCAATTTATTTCCTCCTATTTGGATTTTGATTCTATCAATTACTACGGTACGGGGTCATAACCCCCCTTTGAAAAAGGGTTGCATCTGGCAATTCTCCATAAAGCCAGAATCCCCCCCTTTATAGCGCCATACTTTTCCACAGCTTCAAGCCCATACTCCGAACATGTGGGAAAATAAGGACATTTGGTGATCTTTAACGGAGAAATATATTTTCTATAAAATTTAATTAATAAAATCAAAATATTTTTCATATTTTTGTCTAAATCATCCATCCGCAATCTGATCCTTCAGAAGCTGATGAAGCTTTGCAAGATGCAATAACGCACTTTCCGCCTCTTGATATGAAACAGAACAAGCACTGTTCCTGGCAACGACCACTATATCTAAACCACTATTAAATATATTTTCATGCAGCCGGTAACTCTCCCTGATCAATCTCGTAACCCTGTGTCTTACAACGCTGTTCCCTACTTTTTTGCTTACACTGATTCCCAGCCTGTTCCCATCTGTGTTATTTTCCAAAACATACATAACCAAATATCTGTTGGCATAAGATTTGCCATTTTTGTAAACATACTGGAAATCACAGTTTTTTTTCAAAGATTCCGAAAATAAATAACTCATTTTAAATATACCCGCATAGAAAAAAAGGCCACAAATATGCGGCCTATGCTGATAATCTTTTTCTTCCTTTTGCCCGTCTGGCTGCTAAAACCTTCCTGCCCCCGGGTGTACTCATTCTGGCTCTGAAACCGTGAACTTTTTTCCGGTGCCTTTTCTTAGGCTGATAAGTCATTTTCATTTTGGATGCACCTCCTTTACTGGACCTTAATCTATATAAGGCAAACAAATATTTAACTATCTATATTTCATCGGAAAATATCATTACGATTATATAAGATTAATGGCTTCCCGTCAAGTGAAAACCTCAAAATTTAAAAGAAAAAATCGTGATTTTTTTTACATCAAGATGTAGTAGGATAAACCATCCCATTAACACAAAATATAGTTTTTAACAATTCACATCATGCTATCCACAAATTGTGGATAACCTGTGGATAACTTACATTTTTTTCAACATTGCCATCCCAAAAAGGGGATTTTTTGTTGATTTTCCAGGTGTGTATACTGTTCATTACTTTTCAGAAGTTATTCACAATTACCATTTGGGGAGGAAACTTCCCATAGTGTTGCTTCAGAAACAGTGTGTATAAAAATAATTTGAAATTTCATACCATTTATATTATGATAGAAATGAAGAAGTTTGATTTTGCCTTTATTGGCTTCAGGGGGCATGGAATGAATTCTATTAAAGAAAACTGGGACTTAATTAAAGACACCCTTAGAAAAGAATATGAACTGTCAGATATTTCCTATAAAACATGGGTTATGCCTTTGGATTTTTACAGTGAGAAAAACGACATTGTTACTATTGTGATCCCGTCAGACCAGGCCCACGCCCTGAAATATATTACCAACAAGTATAAAAGCTTCTTTCAGGTTACCATTTCCGAAATGATGAACCATACCTATGATATCTCCTTCATTCTGGAAAAGGATACGGAAACCGAAGAAAAGACTGCCGCCAAGGCAGTTTACAATATTAATTACCAGCACGCCAATCTGAATTCAAAATACAGATTTGACACCTTCGTGGTAGGAGGGAACAATAAATTTGCCCATTCCGCCTCTTTAGCTGTGGCAGAATCCCCGGGGGAAGTATATAATCCCCTCTATATTTATGGGGAAGCCGGGCTTGGCAAGACCCACCTGATGCACTCCATCGGCCATTTTATCCTAAACCAGAACCAGGAAATGAAGGTGCTTTATGTCACCTCCGAACAGTTTACCAACGAAGTGATTGAATCCATCCGAAGCGGCGATGCGGCCAAAATGAACAAGCTCCGGGAAAAATACAGGACAGTAGACGTCCTCTTAATTGACGACGTGCAATTTATAATAGGAAAAGAGAGTACCCAGGAAGAATTTTTCCACACCTTCAATGTGCTCCATTCCTCCGGCAAACAGATCATCCTTACCTCAGACAAGCCTCCAAAGGAAATGGAAACTTTAGAAGAGAGGTTCCGCTCCCGGTTTGAATGGGGGCTGATTGCGGACATCCAGCCGCCGGACTATGAAACCCGTTACGCAATCCTTAAGAAAAACGCGGAAAATTACAGCAAGGAAATCAGTGAAGACATATTTGAATATATTGCCACAAATATCAAATCCAATATCCGGGAACTGGAAGGGGCTTATAATAAAATCATTGCTTTTGCCAAATTAAACGAAGTGGAGATTACCCTTGCCAACGCCCAGGAGGCATTAAAGGATATGATATCCCCCAACGCTTCCAGGGCAATCACGCCCCAGTTTATTATTGAGGTGGTGGCAGAGCAATTTGGCATATCCCCGGCAGATATCGTATCAAGGAAGAGGAACTCGGAATTTGTGCAGCCCAGGCAGATCTGCATGTACCTGTGCAGGCACCTAACTGCAGAGCCTCTCCAGAGTATTGGCAAAGCCCTGGGGAAAAAAGACCATACCACAGTTATCCACGGTATTGACAAGATCACTGCGGAAATGCAGGCAAATAAGGAGGTAAGGAACAGGGTGGAAATGATTAAAAAGAAAATAAACCCCTCCTAGCCGCCTGTCAATTGTGAATAAGTTAAAAGTTATTCTGAAATAAAAAAGAACTTATCCACAGGTTATCCATTCCTTTTTTGCCTGAAAAATAGTATAATAAAAGGGGTTATACACAAATCAACACCCCTTATTAAGGATATTACTGTATTTAATATATATTATTAGCATAGCGCACAGAATACAAATCAACGTTTTTCCGTCTCAGACAAAACTGTGAAAGAAAGGGAGTTATACACATATGAAATTTACATGCAGTAAAGGGAACCTGTTAAATGGTGTTCAGACCGTATCAAAAGCTGTCCCCAACAAAACCACAATGTCTATTCTTGAATGTATCCTGATCCATGTAACTGATAATGAAATCAAACTGACTGCAAATGATATGGAACTGGGAATTGAAACTGTTATTGAAGGAAATATCATTGAAAAAGGGCAGATTGCCCTTGATGCCAGAATACTCCTTGACATTGTCAGGAAGCTTCCTGATAATGAAGTCACAATAGAATCAGACAAAACCTTTAAGACCAATATCACCTGTGAAAAAGCCAAATTCACGATTATAGGAAAATCAGGGGAAGATTTTTCCTGCCTGCCCTCCATTGAAAGGCTGGACTCCATTGTCCTTTCACAGTTTACTTTAAAAGAAGTGATAAGGCAGACGATTTTTTCAATTTCGGATAATGACAATAATAAGCTTATGACAGGGGAACTTTTTGACATCAACGGGGATATTTTAAAGGTGGTCTCCCTTGACGGGCACAGGATTTCTATCCGGAAGATCAACCTGAAAGGCAATTATGCCTCAAGGAAAGTAGTGGTTCCCGGAAAGACGTTAAATGAAATCAGCAAAATCCTTACCGGGGATACAGATAAGGACGTACATATTTTCTTTACAGGAAAGCATATTTTATTTGAGTTCGGCAATACGGTGGTAGTCTCCAGGCTGATTGAGGGGGAATATTTTAAAATCGACCAGATGCTTTCAAGCGATTATGAGACGAAAGTCAATATCAACAAAAAGGAGCTGCTTGAATGTATAGACAGGGCAACCCTTCTTGTAAAGGAGGGGGATAAAAAGCCCATTATCATCAACATCACTGAGGGCGTGATGAAGCTGAGGATCAATTCCACAGTAGGGAGCATGAATGAGGAAATTGATATTGTAAAGCAGGGAAAGGACCTGATGATCGGGTTCAACCCCAAATTTATGATTGATGCCCTTCGGGTGATTGACGATGAGGAGATCAGCATTTACCTGGTAAATCCCAAAGCGCCGTGTTTTATCAGGGACCCGGCGGGCCAATATATTTATTTGATACTCCCCGTTAATTTTACAACGGTAAATTAGTCTGGAATTTAAGGTTTAAACGAGGAAAAAAATGGAAATAATCAAACTGAAGGATGATTATATCAAACTTGGGCAGGCACTGAAAGCCGCCGGGCTTGTGGGTTCCGGGGTGGAAGCCAAGGCCCTGGTTTTAGATGGGCTTGTAAAAGTAAACGGGCAGGTGGAGACCCGGCGGGGAAAAAAGCTTTATGACGGCGATCTTGTGGAATATGGGAACAATCAGATAAAAATTACAGGTTGAAAATTTAAGATGATTATAAAATCTCTTGAACTGGCTGATTACAGGAATTATGGAACATTAAATATAAGCTTTGACAGAGGCACAAATATTTTGTATGGCAATAATGCCCAGGGTAAGACAAACATCCTGGAAGCCATTTATGTCTCTGCCACCACAAAATCCCACAAGGGAAGCAAAGACAGGGAGATTGTAAATTTTGATAAAGAGGAAGCCCATATCAGGACCTACCTGGAAAAAGAAGCGGTAGAATACAGGGTGGATATGCACCTGCGTAAAAATAAGTCCAAGGGAATAGCCATAGACGGGCAAAAGATCAAAAAAGCCGCACAGCTTTTGGGGCTTTTGAATGTGGTTTTCTTTTCGCCGGAGGATTTATCCATCATTAAAAACGGGCCTGCGGAGAGAAGAAGGTTTGCGGATATGGAGCTATGCCAGTTAGACAGCTTTTATCTCTATAACCTGAACCATTACAACAAGATCATCGGGCAGAGAAATAAGCTCCTGAAGGATATGTTTTTCCATCCTGAGCTTCGGGATACTTTGAATATCTGGGATTCCCAGCTTGTTTCTTACGGAAGCAAGATCATTGAGCGGAGAGGGCTGTTTGCAGGGCAGCTATGTGAAATCATCGGAGAAATCCACAAAAGGCTCTCCGGAGGGAAAGAGGAACTGGTGGTGAAATATGAGCCTGATGTGGCTGGGGATACTTTCGAAGCCAGGCTTAAAGAAAATCAGGAAAAGGACATACGGTCCAAAATGACCTCCGCGGGCCCTCACAGGGACGACTTTGTTTTTATCATAAACGGGATAGACATTCGGAAATTCGGTTCTCAGGGACAGCAGAGAACAGCGGCTTTATCTTTAAAATTATCGGAAATAGAACTGGTGAAAAAAATAGCAAAAGATACGCCGGTTCTTCTTTTGGACGACGTGCTTTCGGAACTGGACAGTAACAGGCAGAATTACCTTCTTAACAGTATCGGAGATATACAGACAATCATTACCTGTACAGGCTTGGATGAATTTGTGAATAATCGTTTTGAAATAAACAAAATTTTTAAAGTTACTGATGGCACCGCAAAGGCGCTGACAGTAAATAATGGCATAAATATTGGCAAATAGCTGGTATTTCGGTTTTGGAAAGGGCATGGTTTAAAGTATATGAATAACGAATACGGAGCTGACCAGATTCAGATATTGGAAGGGCTTGAGGCGGTAAGGAAAAGGCCTGGTATGTATATCGGTTCTACTTCTGCCAGGGGGCTCCATCATCTTGTGTACGAAATTGTTGATAATTCCGTTGACGAAGCTCTTGCGGGATTTTGTGATACCATTTCCGTTGTGGTCAATAAAGATCTTTCCGTTACTGTCACAGATAACGGCAGGGGGATCCCGGTAGGCATCAACCATAAAGCGGGGCTTCCTGCCGTGGAGGTGGTCTTTACCATCCTTCATGCAGGGGGGAAGTTTGGCGGCGGTGGATACAAGGTGTCCGGGGGTTTGCATGGGGTCGGGGCTTCTGTGGTTAACGCACTCTCAGACTGGCTGGAAGTGGAAATCTGCATGGAAGGCAAGGTTTATCAGCAAAGATTTGAAAAAGGCCATGTATGTTATCCACTGAAGGTGACAGGAGAATGCCCTCCCGAAAAAACAGGGACAAAAGTAAGCTTTAAGCCGGATGCCACTATTTTTCAGGAAACCGTGGAATTTGAATTTGATGTTTTAAAACAGCGGCTGCGGGAAATGGCTTTCCTTACCAAAGGCCTGCGGATTGTTTTGAAGGATATGAGGGTGGGGGAAGGGCAGATGCCTGTGGAAAGGGATTTCCACTATGAAGGGGGAATCAAGGAATTTGTCACTTACTTAAACAGAAGCAAAACGCCTTTGTATGAGAATATTATGTATTTTGAAGGCAACAAGAACAATGTATATGTGGAAGTTGCCATGCAGCATAATGATTCTTATACCGAGAGCACCTACACCTTTGTAAATAATATCAATACCCCGGAGGGAGGGACACATCTGGTTGGCTTCCGGAATGCCCTAACCAAAACCTTTAATGATTATGCCAGGGGAAGCAAGCTGCTGAAAGAAAGTGAACCCAACCTTACAGGGGAAGATATCCGGGAAGGGCTTACAGCCATCGTAAGCGTTAAGATTGAGGATCCCCAGTTTGAAGGCCAGACCAAACAGAAGCTGGGAAATTCTGAAGCCAGGAATGCCGTGGATAATATTGTAAGTGAGCAGCTTACCTATTTTCTGGAACAGAATCCGGTAGTGGCAAAGCTCATATGTGAAAAATCTATTCTTGCCCAGCGGGCCAGGGATGCCGCCAGAAAAGCCAGGGACCTGACCAGAAGGAAAACAGCCCTTGAAGGTGCTTCCCTTCCCGGTAAACTGGCGGACTGTTCCGACAAAAACCCGGAAAACTGTGAAATTTATATTGTGGAGGGGGATTCCGCAGGGGGAAGCGCCAAGACTGCAAGGAGCCGGGCTACCCAGGCCATCCTTCCCCTGCGGGGCAAAATCCTGAATGTGGAAAAAGCAAGGCTTGATAAAATATACGGGAATGCGGAAATTAAGGCAATGATCACAGCTTTTGGCACAGGCATTCACGATGAGTTTGACATAGCCAAGTTAAGGTACCATAAAATCATCATTATGACAGACGCGGATGTGGACGGGTCACACATAGCCACATTACTGCTTACCTTCCTGTACCGTTTTATGCCGGAGCTGATCAAGCAGGGGTATGTGTACCTGGCGCAGCCCCCTCTTTTCAAACTGGAGAGGAACAAAAAGGTCTGGTATGCCTATAATGACGAGGAACTGGATAAAATCCTTACAGAAGTAGGGCGGGACCAGAACAATAAGATACAGCGTTATAAAGGATTGGGGGAAATGGACCCGGAACAGCTCTGGGAAACTACCATGGATCCTGAAAAAAGAATTCTTCTGCGGGTTACCATGAATGAGGAAGCGGAATCCGAAATTGACCTGACATTTACCACCTTAATGGGAGACAAGGTGGAGCCAAGACGGGAATTTATTGAGGAAAATGCCAGGTTTGTTAAAAATCTTGATATTTAAACCCAAAAGGTTAGGAGTATGAATGGAAGATAATATTTTTGATAAAATCCACGATGTAGACCTGAAAAAAACCATGGAAGAATCATATATTGATTATGCCATGAGCGTTATTGCTTCCAGGGCCCTGCCGGATGTAAGGGACGGGTTAAAGCCAGTGCAGCGCAGGGTCCTATTTTCCATGATTGAGCTGAACAACGGGCCTGACAAACCCCACAGGAAAAGCGCCCGTATCGTAGGTGATACCATGGGTAAATACCATCCCCATGGGGACAGCTCTATTTATGGTGCGCTGGTAAATATGGCACAGCCCTGGTCCACCCGCTACCCGCTGGTGGACGGCCACGGCAACTTTGGTTCAGTGGACGGGGACGGTGCGGCGGCGATGCGTTACACGGAAGCCAGGCTAAGTAAAATTTCCATGGAGCTTCTTGCGGATATTAACAAAGATACGGTGGATTTCGTACCTAACTTTGACGAAACAGAAAAGGAGCCTTCGGTACTGCCCAGCCGCTACCCCAATCTTCTGGTAAACGGGACCACAGGGATAGCGGTGGGAATGGCAACCAATATCCCTCCCCATAACCTGCGGGAGGTTATAAGCGCTATTATCAAAATTATTGATAACAGGATTGTGGAGGACAGGGAAACGGAAATGGAAGAGGTACTTTCCATTATCAAAGCCCCGGATTTTCCCACAGGAGGAATTATCTTAGGTACCAGGGGAAGCGAGCAGGCCTACAGGACAGGACGGGGCAAGGTGAGGGTCCGGGCGGTAACCGACATTGAAACCATGTCAAACGGAAAAAGCAGGATCATCGTCACAGAGCTTCCTTACATGGTCAATAAGGCGAACCTGATTTTGAAGATTGCCGAGCTGGTGAAGCTTAAGAAGATTGACGGCATCACTGACCTCAGGGACGAGTCTGACAGGGAAGGGATGCGCATTGTCATAGAGCTCCGCCGGGATGCCAGCGCCAACATTATCCTGAACCATTTGTTTAAGCATACACAGATGCAGGATACCTTTGGCATTATCATGCTTGCGCTGGTAAACAATGAGCCTAAGGTTTTAAATATTCTTGATATGCTGAAGGCTTACATAGCCCATCAGGAAGAGGTCGTAACAAGAAGGACAAGATATGACTTAAATAAAGCGGAGGAACGGGACCACATTTTACAGGGGTTGTTGATTGCCCTTGATAATATTGATGAGGTTATCAGAATCATCCGGGGAAGCCGTAATGCCCAGCTTGCCAAGGAAAGCCTGATGGAAAGGTTTGGCCTGACCGACCCCCAGGCCCAGGCTATTGTGGATATGCGTCTCCGGGCGCTTACCGGTTTGGAGCGGGAGAAGCTTGAAAGCGAGCATATGGAATTGCTGGCAAAAATTGCCCAGCTTAAGGAAATCCTTGCGGATGAAAAGAAACTGCTTGGAGTGATCAGGACAGAAATCAATGTGATTTCCGATAAATACGGGGATGACAGGAAAAGTAAAATTGGTTATGACGCTTTTGATATCTCTATGGAGGATATGATCCCCAATGAAAATACTATCATTGCAATGTCCAATTTGGGATATGTGAAGAGAATGACCATTGACAATTTCAAGTCCCAGCACCGGGGCGGCAAGGGCATTAAGGGAATGCAGACCATTGAGGACGATTTCATTGCGGACCTGCTTATGACCACCACCCATCATTACCTGATGCTGTTTACCAATTTCGGCAGGGTTTACCGGCTGAAAGCTTATGAAATACCTGAGGGAAGCAGGACATCCAGGGGAGTGGCTATTGTAAATATACTCCAGCTCAATCCCGGTGAAAAAATCAGTGCCATAATCCCTGTAAAGGATTATGAAGAGAATAAAAATCTCTTTATGGTTACCAGAAAGGGGATTGTGAAAAAAACCAGTATCACAGAGTACAGCAATGTACGTAAAAACGGCCTGGCTGCTATCAATTTAAAGGAAGATGACGAATTGATAGAGGTAAAAATTACAGATAAAGATACGGAGATTTTCCTTGTTACAAAGGATGGCATGTGTATACGGTTTAAGGAAACGGATGTACGGGCCACAGGCAGGGCATCCATGGGCGTGATCGGTATGAGCCTTGGGGATGGGGACAATATTGTTGGGATGCAATTAGACCATCAGGGAGATTCTCTTTTGATTGTATCGGAAAACGGCATGGGAAAACGTACTTACCTGGAAGAGTTCACTGTCCAGAAGAGAGGTGGGAAGGGTGTAAAATGCTACAAGATCACCGAAAAGACAGGGGATGTAGTAGGCGTCAAAGGGGTAAACAGTGAGCATGAGATCATGATGATTACCACAGGAGGCGTTATTATCCAGATTCCCATGGAGGACGTATCCGCCCTTGGGCGTATTACCTCCGGCGTAAAGCTGATCAACCTGGATGAAGGCGTGAAGGTTGCACAGATTGCCAAAGTAAGGGAAAAGGTTTCAGACGGAGACCATGAGTTTGAAAATATTGATGATGCCATGGAAGAGATCACGGAACAGGATACAGCATACCAGGAGGCCGTGCTTTCTGATTTTGGGGAAGATGAGGACGAAGAAGTGACCCTCCCGAAAGAAGAAGAGGATGAAGAATAAAAGTTTCAAAGTTTTTTGGGAAAACCTCACCGGGGCAGCCGGTGGGGTTTTCCCATGCATGCCGTAAAGCCGGAAAATAGCGGCGGGAATCAAAAAATAAATTATGATAATTCTAAAATACAAGTTTTTATGATAATATATAGGAAACGACATAAATTTTATGAGGAGAATTGAAAAATGGAAAATTATTTGGTACTGAAAGACCTGGCAATTATTATTATTGCCGCAAAGCTGTTTGGAATTGTGGCAAGAAAGCTTAAGGCACCCCAGGTAGTAGGAGAGATTATTGCAGGGCTTATTATAGGGCCGGGGATATTAGGATGGATAAACCAGTCAGACTTTCTTTTGCAGATGGCGGAAATCGGCGTTATCCTGCTGATGTTTTCCGCTGGCCTGGAAACGGATATTAAGGAATTGCTGAAAACAGGCCCCATTGCCACTTTGATTGCCTGTGCAGGGGTATTTATCCCTCTGATCCTGGGGGCTTTATATTATATGCTTTATTATGGCATGTCCCCCTGGGGTTCGGAAGAATTTTATAAGGCTGTCTTTGTAGGGACAATTCTTACGGCGACCTCTGTGAGCATTACAGTCCAATCCTTAAAGGAGATGGGAAAATTAAAGGGAAAAGTGGGGACAACCATTTTAAGTGCCGCTATTATTGATGATATTATAGGCATCATTGTGCTTACCTTTGTAATTGGGTTCAAAAACCCTGATTCTAACCCTGGCACAGTGGTGGTCAACACAGTTTTATTTTTTGTGGCTGCTTTGGTAGTAGGATTTCTGTCCTACAAATTATTTAAGTATGTGGACAAAAGATATCCCCATACCAGGAGAATTCCCATTGCCGGGCTTGCTTACTGCTTTTTGCTTTCCTATGCGGCTGAAAGATACTTTGGGATTGCCGATATTACGGGGGCATATGTGGCAGGCATAATTCTCTGTTCTATTAAAGATTCTGATTACATAGAAAGAAAAGTGGATGTGAACTCCTATATGCTGTTTGGGCCTGTGTTTTTTGCCAGTATCGGCCTGAAAACAAATGTGGAAAGTGTAACAGGAAGTATTCTGCTGTTTTCCCTGGGGTTTGTTCTGGTAGGGCTTATAAGCAAAATAGTGGGCTGCGGCCTGATGGCCAAACTGTGCCGTTTCCGGTTAAATGATTCCCTGAAAATAGGGATCGGAATGATGACCAGAGGGGAAGTGGCATTGATTGTAGCCCAGAAGGGGCTTTCAGCAGGGCTTCTGGAGCCAGTATATTTTACTTCTGTTATTTTATTGATTATCGTCTCATCTATAGCAACGCCAATTCTGTTAAAGGTTTTGTATTCGAAAGACGGGGAGGTTCAGACAGCATAAGCTGATTGAATAGATGCAATTAATTCAGGTTACTGGAAGTTTCCAGGGAATAGGGGGTATAAAATGTTGGGGTTAATTATTGCAGCAATCCTAATAATCTTTATTGTAGTAATTGTAGTGACAGGTTACAAGAAGGCACCTCCGGATACGGCGTTTATCATATCCGGCCTTCGGAAAAAGGTAATTATCGGCAGGGCCAGCATTAAGATTCCTTTTCTGGAAAGAATGGATAAGCTGAGCCTGAAACTGATAGCCATTGATGTGAAAACTTCTAACGCAGTTCCCACCGCGGATTATATCAATATCCAGGTGGACGCAGCGGTGAACGTGAAAATCAGCAGTGAGAAAAGCAGGCTTGCCCTTGCAGCGGAAAATTTTCTGAACCAGAATACCCAATACATAGCCGGTATTGCCAGAGAAGTCCTGGAAGGAAATATGAGGGAAATCGTGGGCAGGATGCGCCTGGAGGAGATGGTAAGCGACAGGCAGAAGTTTGCCAATCTGGTAAAGGAAAATGCGGAGCCGGACCTGGCCGCCATGGGGCTTGATATCGTAAGCTTTAATGTACAGAATTTTGCGGATAGCAACGGCGTGATCGACGACCTGGGTATTGACAATATTTCCCAGATCAAAAAGAAAGCAGCCATCGCCAAGGCAGAAGCAGAAAAGGAAATTGCAGTTGCCAAAGCGGAAGCGGATAAACAGGCCAATGACGCAAGGATCAACGCGGAGCGGGAGATTGCCAAGAAAAACAATGAGCTTGCCCTTCAGAAAGCAGAACTCCAGAAGTTAGAGGATACCAAGCGTGCGGAAGCAGATGCCGCTTACAGCATCCAGGAACAGGAACAGCGCAAGACCATAGAGATCGCTACCCAGGAAGCAAGTATTGCCAAACAGGAAAAAGAGGTTGTCTTAAAGCAGAAAGAAGCGGAAGTAAAAGAAAAGGCTTTAGATGCTGAGATTAAAAAAAGGGCAGAGGCAGATAAATTTGCCCGCCAGCAACAGTCAGAAGCATCCCTGTATGAAAGAATGAAAAATGCCGAGGCAGACAAATTTGAGCGTGAAAAAGAAGCCGAAGCCATGAAGGCTACCGCCGAAGCCCAAAGGTTTGCAAAGCAACAGGAGGCGGAAGGTATCAGGATGGTAGGCGAGGCGGAAGCGGAAGCGATCCGTGCAAAGGGTGTTGCAGAAGCAGAGGCAATGGAAAAGAAAGCGATTGCTTACCAGAAATACAACAATGCCGCAATGGCGGAAATGCTCATTCAGGTACTGCCGGAAATCGCTGGCAAGATAGCGGAGCCTTTGACACAGATCGACAAGATCACTATCATTGGCGGGGACAACAGCAATGGTGTGAACACAGTGGCAGACAATGTTCCCGGCGTTATGGCGAAATTATTTGAAACCATGAAGGAGACTGTCGGCATAGACCTGGCGGATATTATGAAGGCAGGCACCTATGACGCCAAGGTGAATAGAAATATTAATTTCTCCGGGCTTTCAGAAGAAGAAAAGAAGGAAGCCATAGCTGCCATTTCAGGCGCTGTGGCAGGGGAAATGGAAAGAGACCCAAATAATATTTAAAAATGGGATCTATAAAAAATGCCCTGGGGCTGGCGGCCCCGGGCATTTTAGTTACAATAAGCCGGCTCGCGGAGCGTGACGGCGTTTGTTTTATAGGTGGGTGTGTTAAAGGACTGCTTCAATAATTGTTTTATCTTTAAGGATGATCTTATTTATACCGGTTTTTTTGTTTTTGTTAAAATTAAAGCTGACCATATAACCAATATCAAGATGATAATAGTCCAGATAATCAATTAATTGCAGTTCTCCCCGTTTATGATATTCATTTCCATGCCATATTTTCATTTCTATTATATATTGTTTACCAAGATAATCTATAATCACATCTGTTCTTCGCATATTCCGTGTCCTGGCTTCTATATAATAATTTCCCACGCCGTTTATGATCGGTTTTAGAAATAACAGAAAAAAGCGCCTTCCATTTTCTTCTATAAAAGAATCCTTTGCATCCCCGTAAATATCATGGAAGGTTTCTGCAAATTTGTTTAAAATATATTCCATATCCAGTTCTTTATTACGGATAAAATTATTTTTATTTATCATAGCAGCTTTATAGATCCTGCTGTTTAGCACTTCATCTGACATAAACAGATTATATAAAAATGTTTCAAAGATTCTGTTGGAGATTGAGATGGAGCTATTATCGTTTTTGATAAATCCAAACATATATCCAATATTGATGGCAGGATGATAGGAATTAAAAGGGATTTTTTCGCCATGAAATAAGATAGCATACAGTATGTCTTTTAAATCCGGAAAATCATATATTTTTTTTACAATATCATCAAACAGGGTATTGGATTCCAGTAACAGGTATTTTACTGCTTCTATGAGCCCATTTTTTGTCCACGAAGGTTTTGGAAGTATTTCATCAGTTATTTTACAAAGCCGGGAGACTAAAAAGGGATATCCCGAAGTATAATCATACAAAATGGTTGCAATTGCTGGGATGTCCATCCCTGTGTGGTTGTGGTTTTCAAAATCCGTAAGCATTCCCTCAATATCAGATGTGGAAAAACTCATATCTACAGTAAAATCTGAGGCAATATTCCATGGGCTGTTATATACATGTTCTGCTTTATCCCGTATTCTGAGTTTTAGGTTTTTGATGTCGTAAACGCTGGAGAGAATCACTGATTGAAAGAAAGGATGCTCATCCTTGCCCAGGTAGCCGTTTCTAAGCATACCCAAAAAAGAAAGAAAAATTTCCTGGTTACTGGCCTGGTCTACCTCATCAATGATGAATACAACAGGTTTATCAGCCTGGCAGCATAAAGAAATAAATATATCAGATAGATCAGCCAGATCCATGTTTTTAGATTTTAGCTGTTCAAGTTTCTCTTTAAAACCATCTGGCATGCCAGTTTCTCTATTATATAGCAGTACGTTATATAAAAGCCTGCATATTCTCTGGCAAAAGGAATTTGGGATCTCGTAAACTTCTTTTTCCATTCCCTCGAAGCTTATTGAAAAAACATAATAACGTGGGCACAGCCTTTTTTTCAGTTGGTGGATAATCGTTGTTTTGCCATACTGCCGGGCACGGTTTATGACAAAATATTCTCCCCTGGCTATGGATTCTTCTATTTTCTCCAGGCGTTCATCTATATTTACCATATAATGTTTTTCTGGTTTGCATATTCCCGTTGTGTTAAATGTTTTACCCATAAAGAAATCTCCAGTTTACAAATCAAAGTAAAGGCCATAAAAATTGTAACCATAATGTATCCCATGATTTTAGATTAGCATGTATATTTTAAATTCGCAAGGAATTTGGATGAAATTTTACAGGGAAAGGTTTATAATAAAATTATCATTTATGAGAATGGAGAAGGGATCATGGATAAAAGGACATTGATTGAAGAAGGAAAGACATTCCTGGGAATTGAACTGGGATCCACAAGGATCAAAGGAGTACTTACGGACGAATCCGGCACACCTCTGGCAGGGGGGAGCTATGAATGGGAAAACCAGTACAGGGACGGTATCTGGACATACGGCCTGGAAGAAGTCTGGAAAGGGATACAGGGCTGTTACCAGGATTTGCTCAAAGAGGTAAAGGAACAATATGGCGCAGTGGTAACGAAAATAGGTGCCATGGGTTTTTCAGCAATGATGCATGGATATCTTGCCTTTAATAAAAAGGATGAGCTTTTAGTACCTTTCAGGACATGGCGGAATACCACCACAGAACAGGCGGCTTCCCGGCTTACTGAGGAATTTCATTATAATATTCCCCAGAGATGGAGCATTGCCCATTTATATCAGGCAATCTTAAACAAAGAAGAACATGTAAAGGAGATTGCTTTCCTTACCACACTGGCAGGTTATGTGCATTATAAGCTTACCGGAAAGAAGGTTCTTGGGGTAGGGGACGCTTCCGGCATGTTCCCGATAGATATTGCCACTGGCGATTTTGACAGGAACATGATTGGCAGGTTCCATGAGCTGGTGGGAGGGGAAGGATTTTCCTGGGAATTACAGGATATCCTGCCGAAGATCCTTACAGCGGGAGAGCAGGCAGGGGAATTGACACAGGAGGGAGCTGCCCTTTTGGATGTAAGCGGAAATTTAAGGCCGGGGATCCCGGTATGCCCTCCCGAGGGAGATGCAGGCACAGGCATGGCTGCCACAAATAGTGTGGCAAAAAGAACAGGGAATGTTTCTGCAGGAACCTCTGTGTTTGCCATGATCGTACTGGAGAGAGCGCTTACGAAGGTTTATCCTGAAATTGATCTTGTAACCACCCCGGACGGTGCCTTGGTGGGCATGGTCCACTGTAATAACTGTACATCCGACTTGAATGCGTGGGTCGGCCTCTTTGGCCAGTTCCTTCAGGCCATCCATTATAACATGAGTAAGGATGAATTGTATTCCACGCTTTATCATATGGCCCTTGAAGGGGAGGCGGATTGCGGCGGGCTCCTGTCCTATAATTATTTTTCAGGGGAGCCTGTAACCGGGTTTGACGCAGGGGCACCGTTGTTTGTGAGAAAGGCGGAAGATAATTTCACCCTTGCCAACTTTATGAGGGCACACTTATATTCCTCCCTGGCAGCTTTAAAAGCAGGGCTGGACTTGTTGCTGAAAGAAGAGGCTGTAGAGGTGGATGAAATGTTTGGCCATGGGGGGCTGTTCAAGACCAAAGGCGTAGGGCAGCGGATCGCAGCGGCGGCCATGGGCACTCCCGTATCGGTGATGGAAACGGCAGGAGAAGGCGGCGCCTGGGGAATTGCATTGCTTGCCGCTTATATGCAGAAAAAAGAACCAGGGGAGAGCCTGCAGGATTATTTGAAAAATAAGATTTTTGGGGGACAGTCCGGCACAAGGATGGAGCCGGTAAAAGAGGACGTGGCAGGATTCGAAAAATTCATGGAGCGCTATAAAAAAGGATTATCCATTGAATATGCAGCGGTAGCTGTGTTGTAGGGAGGGAAGAAAGGAGAAGGTTTATGTTAGAGGAATTGAAGCAACAGGTATATGAAGCCAATAAGAAGCTTCCCTTTTATGGCCTGGTTACATTTACCTGGGGGAATGTAAGCGCCATAGCAAGGGAAAAGGGGCTGTTCGTGATCAAGCCCAGCGGTGTGGATTATGAAAAACTGACGCCGGGAGATATGGTGGTTATGGATCTGGAGGGGAACAAAGTGGAAGGAGATTATAAACCTTCCTCCGATACCCCTACCCATCTGGAGCTGTATAAGGCTTTTCCGGAAATAGGGGGGATCGTCCATACCCATTCTTCTTATGCCACAAGCTGGGCCCAGGCGGGAAGAAGCATTCCCTGTTACGGAACCACCCACGCAGATTATATTTATGGGGAGATACCCTGCCTGAGATGCCTTACAAATGAGGAAATCGAGGAAGCCTATGAAACCAATACCGGACGCCTTATCGTAAGTGAGTTTGTGCGCCAAAAGAAAGACCCAATGGCAGTCCCCGGGGTTTTGTGTAAAAATCATGGCCCTTTTGTCTGGGGGAGGGATGCCATGGACGCAGTACATAATGCAGTAGTTGTTGAAGAAGTGGCAAAAATGGCATATCGGACAGAGATCATACAGCCAAAGGTACAGCCCGCGCCTGCCGGGCTTCAGGACAAGCATTACTTCCGGAAACATGGTGATAATGCTTATTATGGACAAAACTAGACGCAGGGTTGCCTCTGTTGCATTTTAAAATCCCTTGGTGTATGATAAAAATAACAGGTATTAGGTACTTATGTGGGGGAAGCATTGAAAGCATTTTTTAAAAATATATTTCATGGGATATCAGATTTTATTGGGAAAGGTACCAAAACAGGGGATGAGTCCAGGACGCTGATCATTGCAGTGAGGCTGATGCTCATTTCTATTATCTCTTATTTTGCCTTAAGCGGGATATTTTATATCCCGCAGAGGAATTTTTTGATTTTTTTGTTCTGTGTGGTATTTTTGGCGTTATTTTCAGGATTATTTATTATGTCCTATCATTGCAAGCCAAAAGTTTTATTTTATGTATTTAATATTGAGATTATAGCCTGGATATATATTATTATTTATTCCTTTGGATGGAATATCGGGGTACAGCATTTTCTGGCAGTATTGTTGATCTTATGTTATTTCTCCTGTTATAACCAATACAGGTGGAAGATAAAATACGCAGCCTTTTTGTGTACCCTGCGGATCTGGCTGTTTTATGCTTATCATGACAAAGTTCCAGCCTGCCAGTTGGAAGTATCCCAGGAAAATATATTGCAGGTAATCAATACAGTTACCATTTTTTTGTGTATTTCCATGATTGCTGCCGTATTTAGCAATGACAGCCAGGAATTTGAAAACAGGATGGTGATCTATGCCCTTAAATTGCAGGAAGAGGCATATACAGATACCTTAACAGGACTTTACAACAGAAGAAAAGCGTTGGAATATATGGACTATCTCACAAAGGAGCAAAATAAGGGATTCAGCCTTTGCATATGTGATATTGATCTGTTTAAGAAGGTAAATGATACCTATGGGCATGATTTTGGGGATGAGGTCTTAAAGGAGATCGCTAAAGTATTTAAAGAGGAAACGAAAAACAAAGGGTTTGCTGCAAGATGGGGCGGGGAAGAGTTTTTACTGCTGTTTCCAGAATGCAGCGGAAAGGATGCGTATATCCGCCTGCTAAATATACGGGACAGGGTGAAAGCCTTAAAGATCAAAAAGGAGGATACAGTAGTTAGCGTTACAATGACATTTGGGCTGGCAGAGCATATCACCCGCAATAGTTTTGAGGCAACAATAAAAGAGGCAGATAAAAGGATGTATTTCGGGAAGGAAAATGGAAGGGACAGAATCGTTTTTAACGATTAGGTTTAAGCTATTATTAAGAAAATGTTAAAAAAGTAAAAATTGAATATTTAGTTAAAATTGGCACAGATTTTGTGCTATAATAGAAACAATAAATTATTTATAGAAAGGCGTTTGATATTATTGCATTTTAGTCGGTCAAAATTAAATGAAAAATTTTTGGAAACCTTAAAAGCGGTGTTTCCTATTCTTGCCATTGTGTTGATCCTTTGTTTTACAGTGGCTCCCATTCCTCCCAGTATCCTGATGACATTTCTCATTGGGGCGGTGATGCTGATCGTAGGGATGCTTCTCTTTAATGTGGGTGTGGAATTGTCCATGACCCCTATGGGGGAGAGGGTGGGGACGATTATGACCAAGACCAGAAAGCTGGCGGCGATGATCCTGATAGGGTTTGTGATGGGATTTATCATTACCATATCCGAGCCTGACTTACAGGTGCTGGCAGGACAGATCCCCTCTATCCCTAACCTGGTGATCATTTTATCAGTGGCGGCAGGAGTGGGAGTATTTCTGGTGATTGCCTTGCTGCGTATGCTCTTTGGCGTCGCCCTGTCCCACTTTTTGGTATTATTTTATGCCCTTGTATTTATCCTGACGCTTTTTGTTCCCAGGGATTTTCTGGCCATTGCCTTTGATTCCGGCGGCGTCACCACAGGGCCTATGACAGTGCCGTTCATTATGGCCTTCGGTATTGGTATTGCTGCCATCCGAAGCGATAAACATGCGGCGGATGATAGCTTTGGCCTTGTCTCCCTGTGCTCTGTAGGCCCTATACTGGCAGTGCTGGTCCTGGGAATGATTTTCAACCCCGGACAGGGGGAGAGCGTTTCCGAATCCATACCGGTCGTAGATAATACGGTGGATCTATGGAAACTGTTTACCAGGGGGTTACCCACTTACATAAAAGAAATGGCAATATCCCTTCTTCCCATCGTACTGTGCTTCGGGCTGTTCCAGATGGTTTCCAGGGATATCAATAAGACCACATTGATCAAGATTGGTATCGGCCTTGTATACACCTATGTAGGACTTGTGCTTTTCCTCACCGGTGTAAATGTAGGGTTTATGCCTGCAGGAAATTATCTGGGCCAGACCATTGCCAGGCTTTCTTATGCATGGATAATCGTCCCTATTGGCATGATCATCGGTTATTTCATCGTACTTGCAGAGCCTGCGGTATTTGTACTTACCAAACAGGTGGAAGAGATTACCTCCGGTGCCATATCTGCTAAGGCCATGGGAACCAGCCTGTCCATAGGCGTATCCGTTTCCGTTGGGCTTGCCATGATCCGGGTGCTCACAGGGATCTCTATTATGTGGTTTTTGCTGCCCGGCTATGGGCTTGCCATTATCCTGACATTTTTTGTCCCGAAAATATTTACAGCCATTGCCTTTGACTCTGGCGGCGTGGCTTCCGGCCCAATGACAGCTACTTTCCTCCTTCCTTTTTCCATGGGGGCCTGCGGTGCCCTTGGAGGTAATATTATCACAGATGCCTTTGGCATCATCGCCATGGTGGCTATGACGCCGCTGATCACGATCCAGGTCATGGGCATGGCGCTTAAGGTAAAAGAAAGTATGCTCCGCAGGAAAGTATTCGACAAAAAGACTGCGATACCATTGGAAGCCTTTGGGGACATGGAAATTATCGAACTGTAGAAATGGGATGACATATGGGTAAATTATATTTGATGACAACGATCGTTGACAGGAAAGCCGGAAAGAAATATATGGAGCTTTACGAAAAGGATGAACATAATATTATGTTTTCCAGTTTGGGCTCCGGCACGGCGGCAAGTGAAGTGCTCAATTATCTGGGCTTGGAAGCTACAGAAAAACTGGTGGTTTTTTCTGTAAGGGAAGAGGAGGACTGGCAGCGCATCAAAAAGCAGCTCCAGCATAAACTTCACATTGACGCTCCCGGCGGGGGAATTGCCTTTATCATTCCCCTCAGCAGCATAGGCGGCAAGAAAGCGCTGCAGTTTTTACTGGAAAGCCATGATTATCAGAAGGAGGAAGAATCGGCCTTGAAGGATACCACACATGAACTTGTTATTGTAATTGCCAATCAGGGAAACATTGAGCTGGTAATGGACGCCGCCAGGGAAGCAGGCGCATATGGAGGCACAGTGATCCATGCCAGGGGAACCGGAATGGAAAAAGCTGAAAAGTTTATGGGGGTCTCCATTGCCGCCGAAAAGGAAATGATTTTTATTGTAACCAAAAAAGACCAGAAAAATAAGATCATGAAGGCGATCATGGAAAAGGCGGGCATGGACAGCCGTGCCAAGTCCATTGTATTTTCCCTTCCGGTCACAGATACAGCGGGTTTAAGATTAATAGAGGATTAGCCATATGGTTAATCCTCTATTGTTATTCCTACAGGGCAATGGTCAGAGCCCAGAATGTCTTTGTAGATCACGGCGTCCTTTAAGGAATCATTCAGGGATTGGGAAACCAGAAAATAGTCAATACGCCATCCTGCATTTTTTTCCCTGGCTTTGAATCTGTATGACCACCAGGAGTAAGCACCTTCCAAATCAGGATAAAAGTATCGGAAAGTATCTGTAAACCCTGCTTGAAGAAGTTCTGTGAATCTCCCCCTTTCTTCGTCTGTAAATCCTGCATTTCTGCGGTTGGTCTTGGGATTTTTCAGGTCGATCTCCTTATGGGCAACGTTCATATCGCCGCATACAATAACAGGCCTGTCCTCTTCCAGCTTTTTCAGGTAATGGAGAAAGTCATTTTCCCATGCCATCCGATAATCAAGCCGTTTTAATTCCTCCTGGGAATTTGGTGTGTAAACTGTGACCATATGGAACCTGTCAAATGTCAGAGTGATGACCCGTCCCTCGTGGTCGTGCTGGCTGATATTCATGCCCCGGGAGATGGACAAAGGCTCTTCCTTTGTGAAGATGGCTGTTCCCGAGTATCCTTTCTTTTCCGCATAATTCCAGTACTGATGGTAGCCTGGCAGGTCAAGGCTGATCTGCCCCTCTTGCAGTTTGGTCTCCTGGAGACAGAAAATATCCGCATCCGCATCTTGGAAGAAGGTAAGAAACCCTTTGTCCACACAGGCACGCAGGCCGTTTACATTCCAGGATATCAATTTTTTCATAAGCATTGTCCTTTCCAAACAAATGGTGATTTTTCCATATATTATACAGGAATCTTTGTTGGAAATATAGAAGAAAGGAAAGAAAATTTATTCCTTGCTCAATATCCGTTTTTCAATGATATCCAGGGCTTTTTCATTTGCCTCCAGGCAGTAGGCGACCATTTGGTCATTTTCCTGCTGCTCAAAAGAGGTAAGGTCGGCACCAAGCTGTATATAGCACACATAATTACCGATAGTTTCTATTCTGGAGGCGGAGACCTTGGCTTTATTCTGGGGCTGCTGTTCGTAGATCTTCAGTAGGAGCTTTCGGTATTCGCATAAATAATTCTCCACATCTTTCAATTCTTCTTCCCTTGCTTTCACCAGGATCATCATATCAATGCCCGCTTCTGTGTGCTGGTATTCTGCCAGAAAATCATCGTACATATTTTCGGAGATCCCTGTGCGCTCTGCAAATTCTTCTGCGCTTAACAGGGTATCCGGCCAATATTTGTTTCCCAGGATCTCAATCACTGCGCCTTTGAGTTCATCCATAGGGCCTGTGATTTTGTACTTGCTGCCTAACTGGATGGTATTTACTGCTTCTTCCTCAGCATTGTCCTCACTGGCATAGCCCTCCTGTCCATATCCGCTTTTGTTAATTTGGGCGCATCCGGTCAATACTATTGATATATATACTATTAGTATACATGCCATGGTAAAGAAAATATGTTTTTTCATTTCTGTTTTTCTCCTTTCTCTGAACACATCTGAAAATATAACAATGCTCTAAAAAATAGTTGGTGGACTTATTACTAAGTATTTCCATATATTAGACAAATTATGTAAAAGTGTGTTAAGATATCAAAATAGAAAACTTTGGCTGCAGGGGTATATGATCATGCTGTTTAATTCTTATATTTTCATTTTTATTTTTTTACCTTTGACTCTTTTGGGGTGGTATCTTTTCAACCACCTGAAAGCTTATGGGCTTGCCAAGTTATACCTGGCGGGTATGTCCCTTTGGTTTTATGGCTATTTTAATAGTTACTATCTTGCCATTATTGTGGTTAGTATTGCCGGAAACTATCTGTTAAGCTTACTTCTGGAACGGTTGAGAGAAAAAGTATTTTTGGGAAACCCCGCAGGTATGAAGTTTGCTTCCCTGGCAGGGCTTACAGCAGGGCTTTTCCTTAATTTAGGGCTTTTGTTTTACTTTAAGTACTACGATTTTTTCTTTGAAAATATCAACCTTATTTTTCATACGGATTTTCATTTAAAGCATATATTGCTTCCTTTGGGTATCAGCTTTTTTACTTTTCAGCAGCTTTCCTTTATCATTGACAGATGTACAGGAAAGGCGCAGCATTATTCCTTTATTGATTATCTGACTTTTGTGACCTTCTTTCCCCAGTTGGTGGCGGGCCCTATTGTGCTGTATAAAGAAATGATGCCTCAATTTGAGGACAAGGCTAACCGCAGGCTGAATGTGGATAATTTTGCCAAAGGCATTGCCCTTTTTACCCTGGGATTAGGGAAAAAGGTCTTATTGGCGGATGTGCTGGCGATCCCTGCTAATTATGGATTTGAGCAGACTGCCTTTTTAGATACCCCTGCTACCTTGTTTGTGATCCTTGCCTATACCTTTGAGATATATTTTGATTTCAGCGGTTACAGTGATATGGCTATAGGGCTGGGAAAAATGTTTAATATCGAGCTTCCTGTGAATTTTCATTCCCCCTATAAGGCATGTTCTGTAAAGGAGCTTTGGCAAAGGTGGCATATGACCCTGTCCAGGTTTTTTATACAATATGTGTATATCCCTTTAGGCGGGAGCAGGAAGGGGAAGATCAGGACCATAGGCAATACCTTTATGGTATTTTTCTTAAGCGGCCTCTGGCATGGGGCAAACTGGACTTATGTTGCCTGGGGGACGATGCAGGGGCTTTTGGTGATATGGGATAATCTTGGGATCGTGGGGGTGAAAGGGAGCAGTGAAAAGCCTCCGGCGCTCTTCTGGGTACCCAGGTGGCTGGGGTGGTTTTTTACCTTTTCATTTTTCAATTTGTCCCTGTTCTTTTTCAGAAGTGATACCATGGCAAATGCATTCCAGATGTTCAGGAATCTGTTTGCCTTTAAGAATACGGGATACCTTTATAAAATAGCGGACAAGCTGGATATTCCGGAATTTTATCTGATAAAGCAGGTGGTTAACCTGAAAGCGCCAGGGATGCTTCCCTATGTATATGTGGCGTTCTTTCTTCTTTTGCTGGTGGTAAGCGGATGGATCCTTACCAGGAAAAATGCGTTCGACCTGGTTTCGGGGCATCCCTTAAATACCAGGTTTAGCCTGTTTGTCACCCTGGTCTTTGTCTGGTCTGTGATTTCCTTTTCTCAGGTCAGTACCTTTATCTATTTCAACTTTTAGCTGGGAAGGGATGTATAGGGCATGGAGGATTCAAAAAGATTTATCAGGAATTTTTTCGCAGGGAGCAGCATTTTGTTGCTGCTTTGTATTTTGGCAGTGGTACTGTTTGATCCCTTTTATCAGTATCATAAGCCTTTAAAGGGACTGAAAGCCGTGCTCACGGACAAGGAATACCAGTGTGTGGGTTCTCTTAAGACCTTTGACTATGACAGTGTGGTGGCTGGTTCTTCTGTGGCTGAGAATTATAATAACGGCTGGTTTGACCAGGGGTTTGGCTGTAAGGTAATTAAGGCGGTCCGTTCCTATGGCGCCACGGCGGATCTGTGCTTTCTCCTGGATATTGCCTTTGGGCGCCAGGAGCTGAAATATGTTTTTTATAATCTGGATCCGTCCGCCCTGGTTGCCAGCCCGGAAACTACTTATGAGCTTACAGGATGCCCTATGTATTTATATGATGATAATTATGTAAATGATGTGGAATACTGGCTGAATAAAGGGGTGCTCATGGAAAAGATACCCTATCTGATCGCCAATTCCCTGATTGGGGACTATGATGAAAATGATTCTTATAACTGGGCACAGTGGAAGGAATTTAATTCGGATATGATCCTGGGGCTTTATATACGGAAGCCTTCTGTTTCGGAGATGAAACCTTCAGATCATTATGAAGACGTTCTTTGGCAGAATCTGGATTTACTTACCAGCCGGATCAAGTCCCATCCGGATACGGTTTTTTATATATTTGTCCCTCCCTATTCAATGCTTTGGTGGGATAATATTTACAGGGAGGGGGATACAGAGGCATATCTGTACAATATGGAACAGGCTATGAAAGAGCTTCTTTCTTATGAGAATGTGGAATTTTATTACTTTCAAAATGACCGGGAAGTGATAACAGACCTGGAAAACTATATGGATATCCTGCATTTTTCTCCGGATATCAATCATTATATTTGTGACAGTATGATAAAAGGGGAGAGACGGGTAGATCAGGAAAATTACCAGGAAGTTATGGCTGATATGAAAACTCTTGCTTATGAGATCACGGAGGAATTGGTGAAGCCTTATGAGGATAGGATCAAGGTAGACCTTTATGACGATTAGGCCGGGAGCCATATCTGACAAAGGGGCTTGAGCACATTTTGTGTGATAGCCCCTTTTAGAATACAATAAGCTGGCACGCGGAGCGCGGCGGCGTTTGTTACAATAAGCAATCTTAAAAAAACAATAACACTTGGCATATGCTGTTAATTTACAATATGAAAAGCTTTAAAAATAGCCCATATGTAGGGAGCGCCAAAAACATTCAAGGCTTTGGGGCCAGTGATTTTTTCCGGGTCAGCGTTTAGTTTGTTCAGCGCCTGTTCAAAAGTGGCTTTGGTTATGGATTTTGAACGCCTGTCCACAAAGATCTCTCCCCCTTTGATACTGTAACAAAAGGGTAGTTTCTTTAAGGTATAAAAGGTTTCGTTCTCGTGCTCTGTCAGTAGCTGCCATAATGTATCTATTGTCATATGTGTTTTCCGGATCCTTTGGGATATCCTAGATTTTTCCATATGGGAAACCCATATGGCCTAAGATGGTTGCTGGTTTCTGGTGGTCTCGATCAGCTTCATGATCGTCCTGATGGAGCCTGTCTGATTGCTTTTTCCCATGGAGTCAATATAAACCTGTCTTGTAAAATAAAGCTCCATCACTTTTTCCGCCAGCAAATCGGCGGAGAGATAATCATCGTCAATGACCATGGAAAATCCCTGGGATTCAAAGGATCTGGCGTTTAATATCTGGTCTCCCCGGCTGCTGTTTGCAGATAAGGGAATCAGAAGATTGGCTTTTTTAAGGGCAAGCAGTTCACAGATAGAATTGGCCCCTGCCCGGGAAACAACCACATCTGCTAAGGCGAACAGATCCTTTAGTTCCGCCTTTACATACTCAAACTGGATATACCCCTCCATATGAAGGAGCATATTGTCTATTTTGTCCTTACCGCAAATATGGACTACCTGGAAGTCCGTTAACAGCTTGGGAAGGGCCTCCCGTACAGCCTTATTAATAGAAGCAGCGCCAAGGCTGCCGCCAATCACCAGTATTACAGGTTTGTTGGCAGTAAAACCGCACATATCAAGGGCAGCTATCTTATCGCCTTTTGTCAGTTCCTCGCGAATGGGGGAACCGGTAAGGACCGCTTTGTTTTCCGGCAGCATGGACAGGGTCTCCGGGAAATTACAGCATACCTTTTTGGCGGCAGATAGGCAGAGCCTGTTGGCAAGCCCGGGGGTCATATCGGATTCATGAAGGATACAGGGGATGTGCAGGGTCGCAGCCGCCCGCACTACCGGGACACTGACAAAGCCTCCCTTGGAAAAGACGATGTCAGGGCGGATCTTCTTCAGGTACTTTCTCGCTTCCCCAAATCCCTTGATCACCCGGAAAGGATCTGTCAGGTTTTTCATGTCCAGATAACGGCGGAATTTGCCTGTGGCAATCCCATAATAGGGAATGTCAAAATCTGTGACCAGTTTTTTTTCGATTCCGTCATAGGAACCGATATAGGAAATTTCATAGCCGGCCTCCTTCAAAGAAGGAAAAAGGGCGATGTTAGGTGTTACATGCCCGGCTGTACCGCCTCCGGTGAGAACGATTTTTTTGGCAGTATTTGGTTCGCCCATAAAAGGAGCCTCCTCGTTTAACAGTTACCACTTTTGATCTCTTCAAGGGCATGTGCCAGCTGGTCGGGACAGGAAGTAGGCTTAAAGCCGCACCGGATGCCCTTTAATCTGGAGATCGCCTCGTCGACTGGCATTCCGGTTACCAGGCTGGCAATACCCTTCAAATTACCGTTGCATCCTCCGAAAAATTCTACAAATTTGATCGTGTCGCCTTCTACCTCAATGTCTATAGAGGTGGAACAGGTACCTTTTGTCTGATATTTCATAATTTTTCATCCTTTCTTTCATGGATAAGTATAACAGAAAACGATCCTTATTACCAGTATGAAACGACATATTTTGAAGAAAAATGACGGTGACTTACAGGCTCCGGATTATTGAGGGAAAAAATATCTTCAACTATAATAGAAAGAGGAAAGGAGGAGCTATGTTTACAATATTACTTGACCACAAATTACTTACGGGGCTTATTTCTTTTTTTCTGCTGGCAAGTGTCCTATGCCAGGTCATATGCGGTATGATATATCATAATATGATATCAGAATCCGACAATATGCCTGATACGGAAAATAAACTGCTCAAAGAATGTAAGCAAAAATATGCCAGTTACTTTAAAGTGAACGGCAAAATGGTCAATACGGATGTTTTTGTTGATAAATTTCTTCAAAATATCAGCTTTGCCAAGATACATCTTTCAGGGATCATCCACATTTCGGGCCAGTTGATGATGCTTTCCATACTGGTCACGGGAATATCCATTTTCCTGTCGTTGGCAGTGGGACATACTTTATTTCAGATTATACCCTATTATTTGGTAAGTATTCTGGGATTATACCTGTATTTTTCCATATCCGGGATCGTTGACGCCCAGGAAAAGAGACGGATATTAAAGACCAACCTGACAGATTATCTGGAAAACCATTATGCCCCCAGGCTGGAGACAGAAAAAGAAAACGCCATGGAAGAAGGGATAAAGAAACGGGAAAAATATGCAAAGGAATATTTTAAGGAAGAACTCCGCAGGAAAGAACAGATGGAAGAAAAAAGGGAGGAAGAACTTCAGCCTGCTATGAACTATCAGGCAGAGCTGGAGGATCTGCTGGAAGAATTTTTTGCCTGAACCGTTAAATGATCTCAGGATGATATCTTTTTAAGCCTGTACAGGGAAAAGAGATAGAAAACAGAAGATTTCTGTGATAGAATGAAAATGCCCAATGGGTGGCCGGAAATGATATCACAGGAGTAGAGCTTATATGAAAATGGGTGTGTGGGAAAAGAAGGAAAGCGTCAGATATGGGCTGCTGGACAGTTTAAGGGGGGCAGTGTTCCTTAGTATGATACTATTCCATGGCTGCTGGGACCTGGTATATATCTTTGGCGTGGATCTCCATTGGTATAAGGGGACAGGGGCTTATATCTGGCAGCAGAGTATCTGTTGGGAATTTCTGTTCCTTTCCGGTTTTTGCTGGTCTCTTGGAAGAAGGCCCTTAAAGCGCGGGCTTATGGTCTTCGGGGGAGGCGCCCTGATCACGCTGGCCACCTGCCTTGCCATGCCGGAAAACAGAGTGGTATTTGGGGTGCTGACCTGTACAGGTTCCTGCATGCTTCTTATGATACCCTTACATAAATTGCTGAAAAAGATCTCCCCGGAAATCGGGATCTTTTTCGGCTTTTTGTTATTTTTCCTCACAAGGAATATCAATGATGGGTATCTGGGATTTGAAAAGATCAATTTGGTAAAGCTGCCTGTAAGATGGTACCGGGGCCTGGTTCCTGCCTATCTTGGCCTTCCCTTCCCGGGATTTTATTCTACGGATTATTTTTCACTGATCCCGTGGATATTCTTATTTATCAGCGGCTATTTTTTTTACCAAATGTTGTCCAAAAGAAAGATCTTTGCATATTCTTTTTGGAGGTGGGAACTGGAACCTTTCCGTTTTTTAGGAAAACATTCCCTGTTGATCTATATGTTCCACCAGCCTGTGGTCTATGCGTTATTGTCCCTGTTATTTCATTTTTTAGAATAGAATCTTATTTACTGTAAAATACAGACAGAAAGGTGTGGAATACTATGAAGGAATCGGTCGTTACACTGAAAAAAGGAGAGGGGCGTACTATCAAAGCCGGGGGTATGTGGATCTTTGATAATGAGATCGGAAATATCACAGGAGACTTTTCCAACGGAGATATTGTGGCCATACATGATTTTGACGGCTATCCCATGGGAAAAGGGTTCATCAATGAAAATTCCAAGATCAGGATAAGGCTGATGACCAGGAATGCCCGCCAGGAGATCGACAGTGATTTTTTAGGGCAGAGAGTAAAAAACGCCTGGGAGTACCGTAAAAAAGTGGTGGATACAGGAAGCTGCCGTATTATTTTCGGGGAGGCGGATTTCCTTCCCGGGCTTGTTGTTGATAAGTTTTCTGATATCCTTGTAGTGGAATCCCTGGCACTGGGGATCGACAGGATGAAAGAGGAGATCCTGGATATTTTGGTCAGGCTTCTGGCCCAGGATGGCATCCGCATAAGGGGCATTTATGAAAGAAGCGACGCCAAGGTAAGGCTGAATGAGGGGATGGAGAGAACCAAGGGGTTTATAGGGGAAGAATTTGACACCAATGTTATGATAGAAGAAAATGGTGTGAAATATTTTGTGGATGTGAAGGAGGGGCAGAAGACAGGTTATTTCCTTGACCAGAAATATAACCGCCTGGCCGTACAGAAGCTTTGCAGGAATGCAAGGGTGCTGGACTGCTTTACCCACACAGGTTCCTTTGCGCTGAATGCGGCTATGGCGGGAGCCCGGGAGGTGGTCGGTGTGGACGCCTCCCAGACAGGGGTAGGACAGGCGGCCCGGAACGCCAGATTAAACCACCTGGAGGATAGGGTAACTTTCTGGTGCAGGGACGTTTTTGAATTACTTCCGGAGCTGGAGGAAAAGAAAGAAAAGTTTGATGTGGTTATCCTGGATCCCCCGGCTTTTACCAAATCCAGAAATTCCGTTAAAAATGCAGTGAAGGGATATCGGGAGATCAACCTCCGGGCCATGAAGCTTGTAAAGGACGGCGGGTTCCTGGCCACCTGTTCCTGTTCCCATTTTATGTCCAGCGAACTCTTTGCGGAGACAGTCCATCAGGCGGCAAGGAATGTCCACAGGCGGCTCCGGCAGGTAGAATGCAGGACACAGGCACCAGACCATCCAATATTGTGGGAGGCGGATGAGTCCTATTATCTCAAGTTTTATATTTTTCAGGTGTGTGAGGAAAAGTAGGGTGTGGAATATACTTGAAAATAACTGCTGATAGATTCTATATCTTTTGGACAGGCTCCTCAGAAAAGTTATATTTGTATGGGCTTGTATGGCGGTAATTAATTAACAGACGAAAAACAGGGAACTGTTATAAGGTTCCCTGTTTCAGATTCCACAAGTGTCACAGCTCATAATATTGTGCCTGGGCATTCCACAATTCCCGGTAGAGCCCTTCCTGTTCCTTTAGCTGTTCATGGTTACCCCGCTGTACGATCCTGCCCTTATCAAAAACCAGAATATCCTGGCAGAACCTGCAGGAAGCCAGCCGGTGGGAAATATACAGTGCTGTCTTCGCCCCCACCATTTCGTCAAAGCCTGCGTACACCTGGCATTCCGCCAGGGGATCCAGGGCGGCGGTAGGCTCATCCATGATAGGTAATTGCGAAACAACTGTTAAATTGGATGCCCAGTAGTCAAAAATCCCTGCAGGGGTGCATGGCAGGGAGGTGTATGCAGGAAACAGGATTTTATGGCAACGCAATCAGACAGGTGGATGCACCTGCCAAAGGAAATGTATGGAATGGGCGTCTTCAGGCAATCAGAGGCTTCAGGCTGCGGATATACTGGTGTTTATGGATCTTGTCAGCCACCATAACGGTTATAAGCTGTGTGATTCCGGCAAGCAGCAAATCCGCATGGAGTGTTTTCTCATTTTGGGTCTTACGTCCGGCGACACAGAAACTGTCTTTGAAATGGTTGATGGATTTTTCCACATTCCCACGTATTTTGTAGGTGGAGTTCCATTCCTGCGTACCCCGGAGAGTGCCGGGATAAGCCCGAAGATTCTTTTCCGGGTAAATATAGAACATGCGGCCGCAGGAGGAATCCGTGCAGGGATTTTCACAATGGCAGACACGCCTGTTTTTTCCGGTCTCCTTATTGTATTCCCATTTCATTTTCGGGCATACAAATTTCATGGTGGGAAGCCCGCAGCGAAGATGCGATTTACTCCCTTCCCGTTTCATCGGAAGGGAAGGATCTTTTGGACAGCAGGGGATCCCGTCTTCGTTCAGAGGACAGTCGGCGTCCGGAAGGGAGATTCTTCCGTTAAGGGGGATGTACGCTTTTTCAATGGAAGTGTCCTCCAGGAGGTATTTATAGATTTCAATGGAATCGAAAGCAGCGTCACCCAGGAAAGTCTTGGGATTGATGAGTGGATGCTTCTGGAAGAAATCCTTTAACACAGGGATGAGGGCTTTGGAATCGGCAAGGCTCTTATCCTCATCCGGGGAGTCGGATTTCTTTCCAACGATGATATCCGGGTGTGCATCAAGGAAGTCTTTGTTGTAGAAGGAGATGTCTCTGACAATGCCCAGCCCGTTTGTGACGATGCCGAACTTGAACGCATAGCAGAAATGCCCGTTGATGTACATCTGCTGTATGGCAGGATTAGAGGCGGCATGTGAGGGCATGGAGCCATAAGCGGCTTTGTAAGGGTCATAGGAATCATCCAGACCTTTGGACTTTTTAAAGGCTTTCAGCTGCCTTATGATCCTGTTGGCGTATTTGGGATTGTTTTCTGTCACCCATGCCTCAATACCGGAAGTGTCAAAGAGAACCATGGATGCCTTTTCCTTATCGATTTTCTGGCAGATTGGTTCGGTCAGGTCAACAAGGCGGCTGAACATGGCTTGTAAGTCCGGCAGGAAATCCTGTTTGAAGCGGGTGAATTTAGAAGCGTCAGGGACAACATCAAACCCGCAGAAGTCCCGCAGTTCCTGGGAGTATTTCAGGAATA
>OFGA01000282.1_pt1 | contig 45849 bp, 32 predicted proteins | sample 1521471 | NCBI WGS metagenome assembly OFGA01 (sample SAMEA3504086, study PRJEB24116) | mouse gut metagenome | biome: mouse gut; feature: mouse-associated habitat; material: faeces | place: Denmark | collected 2011 | reverse complement strand
AATGCAGAATATTTAGGGATTCTTATATTCTGTAACCGGAACATCCGTCCCAGGACGAACAGTTCCCGCCAGCGTCCGAGCGGCCACAACCCAACCCAAACGCAATCCCACACATTCCCCGCAAATCCATGTTAATATATGGAATATCTAGCAATTCTATGTTATTCTATGATAAAATAAACGAAAACAAATAGAATGGAGAGATGTCTATCATGAAGGCAAGAAACAACACACACACAAACCGCATCCTGTCCCTGGCCTGTGCCGTCGTCATGCTGTGCACATCCATACTGCAGATTCTGGCAGGAGCTGTTCCGGTGCATGCGGCAGGAACCGGGGGAATTAAAGGGAACCACCTGCCAGCGGGGTATGTGACAGAAGAACAGATGAAGCTGGCAAATCCATGGACGGAGATAAACGAAGGCCCTCTGTATAACGTCATGCGCAAGGCACAGAGCGGCCAGCGTGTCAACATTGCGTTTATCGGCGGTTCCATTACGAAAGGCACGATGTCCACGGGCACGCGCGATGCGGGCATGAGCAAGAAGCTGCCGTATGTGGAATATGTCATCGACTGGTGGTATAAAAAATTCCCGAAAGCGGATTTATATTTTGTCAATGCCGGAATCAGCGCTACCGATTCTTATCTGGGCGTGCACCGCGTGCAGAAGGACGTGCTGGACAAAAAACCGGACCTGGTATTTGTGGAATTTGCGGTTAACGATAAAAAAACAGCACACCATAAGCAGTCCTATGAAAACCTGATACGCAAAATACTGGCAGCGGATTCCAAGCCGGCCGTCATGCTGCTGTTTATGGCAAAGCTCAATGGCTGGAGCTGTGAGGTACAGCAGGCGCAGATTGGCCAGCACTATAAGCTGCCGATGCTCAGTTACGGAAGCGTCATGAAAGATATGATAAACAATGGCATATATACCATGGAAGAACTGTCCGGGGACGCGATTCATCCGTCTGCGGTAGGCAGTGCCATCGCAGGGGAAATCATTGTCCGGTATCTGGATAAATTAGAAGCAAAATCCATGGGTGAGGTTTCTTATAAAAAGACGCCCTCGCAGTATATCACTTCAAAAAAATATGACGGTGCAAAGGTGCTGTCCTGTAAAAACATTTCCATACAGAGAATGGGCACCTTTGAAGCAACCAGCAAGAGCCGTACCTTTCAAAATAACCTGACAAGCAGCAGCGGGAACGGTGACCTGACTTTTCAGGTGACCGCAAAAAGTATCGGGATTCTGTTTGCGCAGCAGATAAATGGCCGGGGCGGGCAGTTTGATGTTTATGTAGATGGAAAAAAAACGGCACAGATAGATGCTGACAATACCGGCGGAAGGCATACGAAGCCGGGAGCCGTGCCCTGTTATTCTTCCAAAACAAAAAAGACACATACCGTGCGTATCGTCCGCAGCGGCCGTTCATCCGGCCAGGCGCTTACCATCTATGCCGTGCTTGTTTCCTGATACATAAAAACCTTTCCGGTCATGCATTGAATTCTAAAAAAGAATGTGATAGAATGCCAATAGCTGTGCAGGCGCTGAAGCTGTGGACAGTAACAGCATATGGGCGGGAACAGCCGTATATGGAAAGGAAATGGAAGGATTATGGCACAGGAAAAGAAATACAGATTAGGAGAGCTGGAATTTAATACCGAGCAGGAATACCGGGACGCTGCCATGGATTTGAAACGGATTAAGGGAATTGTGGATAAATACGACCCGGAAGACCCGGAACAGGCAAAAAGAATACTTGCGTCTATCCATGCACATCCAGAGACATTCCGTTCTCCTTATGGCAGAAAATTTAAAGAAAAACTGGAAACTGCGGCCCGCAGGGGGATGAGCTCTGCAGCTGCTGGCCGGACAGCCCGGGCCGGACAGCCTGTGGCAGAAGAAAAAACGCTGCAGGGTGCAAAGCGCAGGCCTTTTGGGGGCTTTGGAAAACACGGCCAGTCCGGCGCGGATAAAGCGGCAAAGAAAGAAAGGGCTGCGGCCAGGGCAGGCAGGAGAACGAATCCGGACGGCTCCGAAAAAGAAAAATTTCAGATATTTACACCGAAAAATTTTGCTATCGGCGTTGTAATCGTGGCCTGTGTGGTGATATTCAGCATACTGTCTCCGCGCTTTTTTAAATTAAACAGCAGCGGCGACAGCAACGGGGACATCCGGCGGAATATGGTGACGGCTTATGCCAAAAGCCAGGCAGAGCTGAAAATGCAGCTGTATACTTATTATTTCAACGTTGTCGGGCAGACAGAGGAAGAAGCGCAGAAGGACGCAGAGGAAGGACTCGGCCATTATGTCATGGATTTATCCGACCGCACGGTCAGCACCATGACAGATTCCGAAATTTCGGATATATACAGCCGGCTTGTGGAAGGCGGCGATATCCAAAATAACAGCTTTGTGGAACCGGCAGAAATTACCGTATTAAAAGACAAACTGGTGGCAGCGGGGCTTTCCGGCAATACAGGAAACGGCGTGGAAGGCGAAACAGCAGTGATGGCAGCCGTAAATAACATGATGGCCTACCAGCAGCGCGTATTTTCATCCCTCTGCTATGGATATTCCCTGCTCGGAAATTCGGACGAAAATGCACGGGAATATGCCAGCGAAGACATGAATGCAATGTTTGGCGAGGTCATTTTTGAATATAAGCTGGGAGAAGAAGACAAACAGAGTTATTTCGACAGCTTTGTAAAACGCGGGCTGATAAAAGACAACCAGGTTGTGCGGTTTTCATCAGACCCGACAGCATACAACCTGCCAGAGCTGACTCCGGCCATTGAAGTATCGATACGAGGCGGAGAATCCAAAGCATACCAGTGCAGCATGATAAGCTATGCGCCGGCAGCAAGCGTGTTTTATGAAATACACAAAGGAAAGCAGAAAGGGTATCTGTGTTTTCGCAACAATGGCGGAAATACCGACTATATCCAGCTGGGGGACAATACCGTGACGGCGCAGGGAGACTTCTTTATGCTTGCAGGCTCGGAGCTGACAACAGGAAAATGGTTTTATAACAACCAGAATATTGGCATACTGATGAATGGAGATACGAGCAGCCTGATTTCCTATGTGCATGATTTGAATTATTAACAGAAAAGATTAAAATACAGAAAAGATTTAAATACAGAAAAGATTGAAATATAGAACGGAATCTGGATAAAAAGCATGATGCAGAAGCTTTTTTGCGGGCTGCAGCATGCTTTTTTGCCATCTGCATTTTCAAACACGCTGCCAGATTCAGGCAAACTGGCGGATGCGTGCTATGGCGTGCTTTACAGGCGGCAGGGACAGCAGGAGCACGGTCAGGATGGCTTCCGGGATAATGTACGTTCCGTTATAAAATAAAGAATAAACTGGCACGGCCATATGATAATCAGCGGCATATGACCCGAAGAAAATAATGCCGGACCAGAAAGCAAAAAAGTACCGCCCAAGCACCCCTGCAAAATACCCGGTGACAAGGCCGTGCTTCTGGTTACGGAAAAAGCCGGAAAGGCCCAGTGCCCCAAACCCGAGCGGGTAATCAATAATGACCTGCGGAATTGTAAAAAAGACCGGCTCCAGTATAAATTGAAGCACGCCATATGCAGCCGCAGCCATAATGCCCGTGCGCGGGCCATACAGATACCCGGGCAGTGCAATCAGGAGCATGCTGAATAACGTAACCGAGCCGCCCATTGGCAGATTGGCAAATTTAATCATGGATGTGATGGAAGCCAGCGCAATGGCAGCTGCTGAAAATACAAGCTGTTTCGCAGGAATGCGTGTCTGTGTCTGATTCATGGTTTTTCTCCTTTTCATCTGTATTTTCAGACTATAGCATATTTGCGTTCAGGATGCAATGGGAGCGTAGTTTTTAAAAAAAGACAAAAATTTGCATTTTTTTTCATTTTCCTCTTTTCTTTTTGCTCGAATATGGTATAATAATGGTGAAACACATTTGAACAGTCAGCAGATAGTACTTTTTACACTTTTACGAAAGATAAAACAAACTGTTTCAAACGTGGCGGTAAATCATATCCAGGACAGGCGTGCATGCAGAAATATAAGCCTTCCTGGATATGGTTTTTTTATTGGAAAAATGTGCAGGGCCGTTAATCCCAGATTATCAGCTGCATAAATTTTTTTGCTGCACGCAGTACCCTGGCAGATAAGTATATGGCAGGCAGCTTTTTCTTTGAATAACACCATAGCGGATGGTCTTTTGTCATATCTGCCAGGTATTGTGTAAAATACTGCTCCAAGCTGGCATATTCGCTGCTGTCAATATAATTTTCTGGCTGGCTGAGTATCTGTGCGCTGTCCGCGCCTGGAATCACATCAGCACGAAGCAGCAGCCATTCAAAAGATTCCGGCGCATAGAGTATCGTATCGTGTACAGCTGACAGATATTCATGCATATCTTTTATTTCGGAGCCAGGTGCAGCACCGTCTGCGATAAGCAGTTTTTTGCCGTTTACCGGCCTGCTTTCCAGAATCCATTTTGCACAGTTATCCCCGCAGGTGGACGCGTTAAATATTTTTTCCGGTTCATTCAGCATCAAAAGCAGTGTTTTTGTACCGCCGGATAACCGTTCCGGGGGAATCTGTCCCTGAACCGGGCTGCTGATGCATTCGCCGCTTAAAACCTCTGAGCTGTCAATATCCCGGATAATTGCCCTGGCCAGGTCTGATTCCAGCCATTCCTCCAAAATAATTTTTTATGGGGTTATTATATATGAGAAAAGCTCAAATGATAATAAAAAGTAATTTACTAAAGTTTTCGATTGTCTTTTATGTATCACAGTGGTATAATTCATATAAAGCATATTTTCTCCATGCAGGCGCGGCTTCTGCATGCCAGGGGATGAAAATCCCGTCATGAACGGCAAATCTGAGCGGATGCCAGGGGCATACCGCGGTCGAAATTACAGAAAATCCATGCTTTGATACCAGAATAAAATAAGGCAGGGATTTTCCATGACAGGATTCCCTGCGGCAGACAGGAGGAAAACACATGAAACAGGACACTGCGGCAGAAAATGCCGTGGGAAGGAAGCGGAAAGGCCGTGCTGGATATCCCGGAAAGGATGCAGCTGTCATTTCGCATGCGGAGTCGCTGGCGGGCATAGAAAGGTTCAGCAGCGTTACCGGGCAGCGGCGGGGGGCAGACACAGCCATGCGGGGCCTTTTAAAAAATGCGCGGTTTACCGGGGCGCTGCTGGGCGTGCTGGTCAGGGAGCTGGAAGGAGAAACGCTGGACAGCTTTTGCAGGAATACGGGCGCGGACGTGGAAACCGGGAATTCCCTGGCCGGCATGGCTACGGAAATCGGGAGTACCTATACCAGGGATATCCGTCTGGATGTCATCTTTGAGCATCAGGGGGACAGCGGGCTGCTCCTGAGGATTAATACAGAAGCGCAGACAGCGCAGAAAACATACAGCGAAAGAAACCAGCAGTCTTATTCGCTGGCAGCGCGCGCCGTGTATTACGCATCGCTGGCCATGGCAACGCAGCTGCGTTCCAAAGAGGAATACCATAAAATAAGGAAGGTCTACAGCATCTGGTTCTGTTACGATTATCCAATCGCAGAAATGCGGGAGCCCGTCATCCGTTACAGCATGCATCCGGATGCCGCATACACATATGCAGACGGAACTCCGCTGCTGGCCAGCAAAAGAAAGCATGACAGCGGAGACCTGATGGGCATTATTTTCGTGTCCGTAAAGGATGTGGAGCGGATATACAGGGACAGCAGCCTGCTGCACAGCGGGAAATACGATGCGGAAATGATAACCGTGCTGTACCACCTGCTGTCAGAAAAAACAGACAGCACAGAGAGAAAAAAATTTTATTATGACCGGGGCATTATCAAACCGGGGAGCGAGGAGGAAAGCAAAGTGTCAGAACTGGAAGAATTACGGGAAATTACAGAGGAAATGAAACGGGCATTGCGATGGGAACAGGAAATGAGAGGAGAAATAATAGAGGAAATGGTAGAAGAACTGCTGGAAGAAAGGGCGGAAAAACTGGCGGAAGAAAGAGCGGAAAAACTGGCGGAAGAAAGGGCGGAAAAACTGGCGGAAGAAAGGGCGGAAAAACTGGCGGAAGAAATGAAAGAAAAAATGAAAGAAGAAATAAATGAAGAAAAACAGAGAACGGTGGAAAAAACAAAAAGGGAGGCTCAGGAATCAGCAAATCAGGCTATTGTAAAGATGGCAGTCAGTATGGGTGCCAGGTACGGGTGTGACCTGCCGGGCCAGCTTTCGATGATAGCAGAAGCGCTGAATATCGGAACTGAGGAAGCCGGGCAGCTGCACAGGGTGTATTCCAATGTATAGGTTCATACATATTATTAGGAAGGCAAAAATCTGTCCGCTGAAAAGGCCGCAGCGCTGGAAGTGATTTCCAGCGATATCTGAACCCGTCTGAAACGAACATCATGTGTCTGGAAAAGCATCCGTCATGGCGATGGATGCTTTTGCGGCATCTGCCGCTGATATGCGGGGAGATTCAGGGAAAACGCTTCAAAAAAATCCCGGCTTAAGGTTAATAATATAATGGAATATGCCGATATATTATGAAACTATCTAATGGGATAAGTCTGTGCATCTGCCGGTTTCCGGCGGAAGTTTTATCTGAATGGAAGCAGATTTTAACTGCACTTTCATGCTTGTCCCTGAATATAGATGTGTATGGATGAAGCAGTGCTGCGGCAGCAAAAGGGAATGCTTTCCCGCAGCAGGGCATTCAGAACGTACACGAAGGCAGCAGCCTGTAATGCTGTACCAGAAGATGGACGGGTATGGAATGCCAGCTTGCTGTGACGGAACGCTTGAAACGCGTATTTTCCTGTATTTGGCATGGCACACCGCATTTGGCATGATGCCTGTGCCTGAGAATGGCTGGCGGCCAATACGCTTGGTTCCTGTAAGGGACAGGTGTTTTGCGAACTGCGGTGCATGAACTGGAATGCGTTTCGCGTGCCGGGAGGTATGGGTAGTCGGAATGAAAAGGAAGTCTGTTTTGGGATTGACAGACGGAGAGGAAGGGAATGTATGTACAAGGACGTATGGAAGAAATTTGGTGCGAAGGTTTTAATCGTATTGTGCTCCGTACTGCTGGTAGGGGGAGTGGCGATTGCTGCGCCAAAGCTGCTTGCAGCTAATACAGGGGTATCGCTGGGAGATGTTCAATTTATAGAAGCTGGCCAGCCAGTGCCTCCGGTTACAACAAGTGGTTCTGCGTTTATAACGATTACTGAGTCCCAGGTTAATCAAAATTATAACCTAAATGAGAATGGGGCGGTTATAGCAGCAATGCCATCAAGTTTACAGCTAACGTATCTGGATGGAACTGGAGTCGAAAAAACAGTAAGGCTGGTGAAAGGAACAGACTATACGTTTGCTGACACTGGTGAGGAAGAAAAAGCAAGGCAGCGGGCCGATGGAGTTGAAATATCTATTAAACCAGTGCAAAATTCAAATTATTTGATAAATAATTCGGAAAGATGTACGATTAAGTATAACATAAAAAAATCTCCATTAAATAAAATTGATTCAGGTGCTGTTCAAGCTTATAATCCTAAATATACGGATATTGACAGAAGCATTCTTGTTTCTGGCGGGAATGAGCCAATAACAGTGCAGAATATAAAAATTAATGTTAAGCGTGGGGAGAAGACTTTCTTTTTGCCGGAAAATGAATATGAGATATATGAAGCAGTTGGAAGCACAGGGGCATATGTACCTGGTTCTGCCCAGAATCCGACACCGGGCAAATTAGGTGCATATGCAGTATATATAAAGTATAAAAATTTTTATCTGGGTAGTAGCGAAAATAATGACTCTGAGCTTTTTGAGTTTATTATAAAGAAAGATGCATCAGTTTTGGAGCTGAAGGCATGGGCGGATGAAAATGGAACACAGGATTATTCACCGGGTAATGTTTCTGTTAACCCGGGGAAAGTGCAAGTACTTGATGGGACGAATGATGTTACCCAGCATTTTGAGTTCAGTTATCCATATGTGACAAAAGAAGATGGAACAGTAGAGAAACAGGTAGTTGCAAAGCCGAACGTCAATGCTAATTATATAAATGAAGTGGTGAGGGGATGGACAGTTTCTCAAAAACCACTGGACGTTGAATTTGCTGAAGGCAATGGCGTATTGGAAGTAATGGACTATGATGAGGAGAAAGAGGGATATAAAAAGAGAGGAGCATATGAAATTAACAAGCTTCCGTTGAAGGTAAAGGTAAATAACAACGTATATGATTTGGAAGAAAATCAATATGAGATTAAAAGCTGTACAGTTGTTAAAAGTATGGCAGATAATACACCGATACCAGGTGCGACGGCTGGAATAATCATGATGGAAATAAAAACGAATTCTGATTATGGGCCGGCACCAAGTACAACAGGATATTTATATTATGGTATTCGGCGTAATATTAGAAACCTGACGCTTGCAGAGAGTGAAGGGGATGAAAATCTGAATGATATTAAATATAACGAAAAACCTCATTATAGAACACCGTGTATCTATTCCATTCATCCTGTTCAAGGAGGCACAGAATACAAATTAGTGCAAGATACAGACTATACGCTGGAATATTCCTTGAAGAAACGGGGAGATGGTTCTGTACTGCCTGGGAACGATAAGAATGTTGTTACAGATGCTGGTACAGTATATATGACTGTTACAGGAAAGGCAACCAGAAATGATATGTCAGGTTATTATGGAACTTTGACAGGTGAAGCTTTTCCGGACAAATTAACATATGAAATTCAGGCTAAGAGCATTAATGAATATGAGCTGTTTTATAAGGATATAACATATCAGCTGGCAGATACACCTCCAAATATTGCAACGCCAGAAACTAACGTATATTTTAAACCGAAAGACAGTAATCTTTCGACGGTATATTTAAACCAGATGTTACCTCCGGGAGATTATTCGATTCGGTATTATCTCAATCAGGCGTGCAGCAGCAGTGATTTCATAATAAACTGGGCAGAAGCGGTAGAAGAAGGACAAATAGAAGCAGGGGGAACTTATTACGCTAAAGTAACATTTAATGGGAATCATAAAGACTTTGTGGTAATTCCGTTAAAAATGGTTGCGTATGATTTGGAAAATGTAGATATCATTGTCAAAAACTGGTGCAGCCAGGAGAGTGAAGCTGACGGGAAACATATATATAATGGAAAACAGCATTTTTTAAATGTTGTTATTACGTCAGTTGTTGACAATAAACCATTAATTCAGGGGAATAGTGAAGGCAAAGGCGATTACTGGCTGGTGTATGATGCAGATTCTGACAGAATAAATGCGACAGGCCAAAACGTAACAGTCACGGTTAAGTTTAAAAGTGGCGCAGAAACGAAATTAAAGTTTAAAATTGAGCCACGTCAGGTAGAATCAGGCAAGCTTAAAATTACAGCATCCGGATTCGAAAATTCTGCAAATGGAACGACGCATTTATACAATGGTACAGGAGACGGTAAGGTTCCGGCACTGGATAAACTGGAGCTTACTTATCAGACAGCTGGCGGCTCGTCAGATACTTTGACGATGTATGAGCAGGCTGGCGTGCAGAAAGAAGATGGCACACTTTCGAATGACGACTATGATGTTTTGCCGGGGCTTTATGATGCAAATGGTAATAAGGTGAATTTGAGCACAGTCAGCACAAGTACGGATTATTACTATGCAATTAAGCCGCATAACAATTTTGAAGGCATCAGCTTTAGCCCGGATAAGCAGTATGTATTGGCTGGGCCGTTTAAGTTTACGAAAAAGGACTTGGGTGCAAAGGAAATTATCTATAGGGATAAATCAACAAAGGGCGACCTTGTGATGAACCAATGGAAATTTACTGATTATGACAAAGAAGTAAAAGAGTGGCTTGCTTCACATCTTGAAGTATGGGATGAGGATTTGCAGCAGGCAGTAGACCCAAGTAATTACACAATTGATTTGACCGATAGTAATAAAATAGATGAAAATGGTACAATTGTGTTCAAGATTACAGCAACGGCGGATGGGTGCTATAAGAACGAAAAAGAAAAGCTGATTATTTATACAGGTGAGGATATCGCAAATACGGAGGTAAGGGAAAAAGGTACAACTGTTTATCACGGATTTGTAAACCGGGAAATAACATTGGATAAGTTTTACACAAAGGTGGCGTCAACAGGAGACTTATATGGCCTGAATTTTGGTAATGCTGACGATGGCAATTTTACATGTGTATATTTTGACGGCAGAAATTTTAGTGATATCATAGGTGTAAATCAAAAATATACGGTAGGGACATTTATTGAACCTGTGAAAGACAGCAGCAATCCGCAGAAACAGCAGATGGGTTCTGTTACACTGACGGGTAAGAACGGTTTCCATGGAACGGTAACGATTTATATTAAAGTTGAAAATCATCATTTTGACCAGACTCATTATGAGATAAGGATTGCGGATCAGATTTATAATGGAAAAGAGCAGAAACCGGCAATCACTGTCTGGTATAGTGCGACTGGCAAAAGTACTGCGAACCCGGACCCGACAGACTGGGAGCGGCTTCCGGATGACTGCTATGACCCGAATACCGTAGAATGGCTGAGAAATGTAAATGCGAATGAGATTTATGCGACAAACGGCAATTATGATACCAATAATCTTTCGCAGGTTACCATACAAGGCCAGTTCGGCTATGATGGACCATTGAAGGGCTGGTTTGTAATTAAGCCTTATGATATTACGGATGGAACAGATGGCGTAGATAATATGAATATCAATGGTATACGGTTTGATGACAAGAGCAATACGCTGCAGGGCATTATGTATGTGCCATACACGTATTTGGATTCCAAGACTGCTGCAGAAGGTACGACCGGAACAGGAGATGACATTACGGTAGAAGGGGCGTGGAAGACATTTAAGCTGAATTTCTATCCGGATGGATTATCTGGAGCACCTGTTGAAATGACCAAAGATGATTATTCTTATTACTGTACTGCTGGAAGTGAAGCCGATAATTACGACAAGGATAAAAAGCCAATAAAAGCTGGCACAAGTTACGCGGTTATAAAAGGGAAAAATAACTTTACAGGTACAATTCATGCGCAATATACAGTAAATAAAGTGAATATGAGTACTTCCTGTTCTGTTAAATTTGTGAATAACCGTAAATGGAATCTTTTTACGGGCAAAGAGATATTGCCGGAGATAGAAGTTATCCAGAAAGCGGAAAATGGCAAAACATATGAGCTGACAGAAGGTACAGATTATACGCTGGAGTATTCAAAGAATAAGAAATTTATTACCAATGACTGGAACAATCCGGTAACATGTACTACGTGGATAAAAATAAAAGAAGCAGGAAATGGTAATTATATTGAAGGATTTACAGAACCATATGTTATTTATGCAGACCTTGACCCGGGAAACGGCATCACAGGTGGTTCTTCAAATCTGAAGCTGTACTGGGGGACTGACCCGAAATTAAAGATTTCGTATCAGAATGTAAAAAATCAGGCTTTTGAAGGACTTAATCTTTCTGTCCAGCAATGGGAAGAAGGCGGAAGCTTTGGGGCTGGGACAATGGATGAAGACTATGCAACGTACCAGATGAAGCTTGGAACACCTCCTGCATCAGCAGAAACATCCGATTATACGGTTGAATTTCCGGTTCAGTCCATTGGCGGTTCGGATGATAATCCGCGTACCATGATATTAAGGGGATTGAGCGACGGTGTATCGAAAGGTGTAATCAGAACTTCAGGGCCGAACGGAGTCAGTGTTCCGGCAGTTATTTATGACAGCCTGGAAAATATTGATGAAGATAAGCTGTGGGAGAACAATGGCGGTTCACCAAATATCAGCCTGAGCATTACAACTGGTTCTGCAATCAGCCATGAAGATTTATCAAAGATACTGATTATCCACTGTGGTGGCAGGCCGCTTGTTTGGGGAAAAGATTATATCTTTGAAGGCCAGATGAATACGACAATCGGGCAGGGTTCGATTTTGATTAAACCAACTCAGGAAGCATTGGATGCCGGTTATCTGACCAATGAATCAAAACGGATTGATTATAATCTTGTTTCAGCAATTACGGGCATGGTTCCGAATATTAAAGCAGAGTATATTTACAAGCACCAGAAATTTTTCAATACGGCAACGACTGATTTTGGCCTGAGCATGAATGGCAAGAACCTGATTAACGGGATTGATTATAAGGTTACCGTTACAGATGAAAATGGCACAGAAGTGCCAGAGCCGGAAAACTGCGGAACATATAATTATGTAATTGTCGGAATAGGAAGCTATGGCGACAGGATTACCGGAAGCTTCCGCATCAGGCCGTATGACCTTGGAGCGGATTATGCACAGGGCAAGGTGACTGTGGAACTGAAAAATCAGGGCCGGATTACGTTTACAGGAAGCTCCGTACTTCCGGAAGTAGTCAGGGTTACGGTAAAACATGGTGACTACGATACGCCATTTGATTTGGTACTGCTTGATGAAAGCAATGCCGGAGATTATGGGGTAAGGACAGCAAAAGATAAGGATGACCCGGTGCATGTGAACTGGACAGATTCAGACGGTGAAATTCCTAAGGTTGCAGTTTATGGAATGAACAATTACACGGGTGAATTCACAGCAAATTACTTAATAGAAAAGAAAAGCATTGAGGACAGCAACATTATCATAGATGATATTTTGGGATTGAAATATCAGAATGGGGCCGAAATTAAACCGGTTCCAAGGATAACATATAAGGAAACGCCTGATGAAAATGCAAAAGTCCTTATGGTTTTAAGCGGGGAAGAATATAATTCTGATAAAGAAAATGAGTATGGCAGCCAGTACCGGATTAATTTTACCTACCGTTATCTGGATGAGGTAAAGAATGCGGGAACGAAGCATATCGAAATTATAGGCGTTGGCAATTTTACCGGCAAGAGGTCGATTACCTTTACGGTAGACCCGCTGCCGCTTAGTGATACGAAGCTGACGTTTTTATCAGAAGAAGTTCCTGTTTATGACAGCTTGCCGCAGACTCCGGCATTTAAGCTGAGTTATGGAAACGTTGATAATATTCTGACAGTAAGAAATGGAAAACCAGTATCAACAGAATATTTGAAGGCTTCCAATGTAGAAGTTAAATTTGAAGATAATACGGATGCAACAACGGAGGAGAAGAAAGCAAGTGTAACGGTTAAGATTGTAGCAGGAAGCACGGCAAATTACGAAGGTGAAGTAACGAAAGAATTTTCAATCCTTCCAGCCCCAATAGAAAACCATGTGCGGTTTATGTACCGTCCAAAAGGTGCCAGCGGAGATGCTGACCTTAGTACTTACAAGCTGAGTTTCCCGTTTAAGGGTGAAGGACAGCCGGTATATCCAAAATATGCACCGGCAGATGCGGAACTTGCGGAAGAAGAAATTGGCATGTACTATAATTTCCCGCAGAAAGCAAACCACGGAAAATTCTTAGTGCCAGGTACAGATGTCGGCAGCCAGGATGACCCGGATGGTTTCAGCATTGAATACAAGTATGTAGAACCAGATACCGAAGATACCGATATCCGTGAGGAATATGACAGGCCGACACCTGACTGGGCTGGAAAAGTCAGGGTAACAATTACTGGTAAAAATAACTACACAGGCAAAGCAAGCTTCTGGTATTTTATCGGTGACGATATCAGCTCGGATGCAAAAATCAGCATGACGCCAGCAACGGCGGTATTTAATTCGCTGAACCAGTACCCGAAGGTAACGATTTCTGGTATTGACGAAAACAGATGCCATATCAGCAATTACTGGAAAGAAGTATTAGTAGAAAACCTTATCAGCAACAAAGAGTTTATCAATGCGGGTACCTACTACATCCGTATTGAAGGAAAACCGTCCGCGGGCACATACGCAACCAAGCCGGAAACGCTCAAGTTCACAATTACCCCAAGAGCGCTTTCCAACTCGCTTGTTATTGACGGCTTTAAGAAGGAATATTCCTACACAGGCTATGAAATCCGCCCGGTAGGCATTTCCGTAACAGACTACATTGACAACATTAAATACAGGCTGACAGAAGACGAAGACTATGTATTAAGCTACTCCAACAACCTGAATGTCGGAATTGCGTATATCAATGTCAAGGGGCAGGGCAATTTCAGCGGCTCTGCGGCAACGAACTTCCTGATTACAAGCTCGACCATCAGCAGCGGCGGAATCAATGGCAGCAACAGCTTCCTGGATGGAGGTTCCGGTGAAATTTCGGGAACGGTTCCGGTATCGCCGAATAATGTAAACCTGACGATGGACACAAGCGATGCGATGTATTATACAGGCAAGGCAGTTTATCCGAAGGTATCGATTTCGGGCATGACGGAAAATATTGACTATACGGTAACATTCAGCAATAACGTAGAGGTCGGCATTGGCGTGGCGACGATTAACGGTATCGGAAATAACAACGGCGTGATTACGAAGAACTTCCGTATTATTGCACCATTGTCAAAATGTACAATTTCTCCGATTCCGGCACAGCAGTATACCGGTTCTGCGGTAACACCGTCGATTACGGTAAGGTGTGGCAATACTGTGCTGATGGAAGGTACAGATTATGCAGTAAGCTATGCAAATAATATTAACATCGGTACAGCAACGGTAACTATCCGTGCGCTGAACAATGCAAACTATACCGGCACAGCAACAGCGAAATTCAGCATTGGCAATGATGTAGGCGGATTTATTATCAGCGGTTATGCACCAAGCTATGCTTATACAGGCAATGCCATTACGCCAGGTGTCGTTGTGGAAACTGGCAGCAGTACACTGACGCTGGGTACGGATTATACAGTTTCGTATTCCAATAACGTGAACTCTGGAACAGCTACGATTACGGTTACAGGTATTGGCAAGTATTCCGGTACACAGACTGCGAACTTTATTATTGAAGGCAAGAACATCCAGAGCTGTGATACAACGGAAGTCGCAGACAGGACTTACACAGGCGATGCGTATACACCGGATATTACAGTCAGTGATGGCGGCAAGGTGCTGAAAAACGGCGTGGATTATACGGTTACTTATACAAATAACACCAATCCAGGCACGGCATCCATAATTATTCAGGGTGTGGGCAGCAATTATACAGGTACAAAGGTTATCAGCTTTAAGATTTCAGCGGTTGCAGTGAAGGGGCTCAAGGCTTCTTCTGTGAAGTACAACAGCATAAAACTGAAATGGACAAAACAGGAATATGCAGATGGCTATCAGGTCTGTGATTCCAATTCCAAGGTAGTTAAGACAGTTAAGACGAACAGTGCAACCATTACAGGGCTTTCGGCAGCAAAGACTTATAAGTATAAAGTAAGGTCTTATGTCAGAAATTCGGATGGCACGAAATCTTACGGAACATTCTCATCGGTACTGAGTACAACGACGAAGCTGAAGACACCGACCGTAAAAGTGGTTTCGAACGCAAAGGGCCAGGCACGTATCAGCTGGTCGAAGGTATCAAGGGCTACCGGCTATGAGATTTATTATAAGAAATCTGCAAAAGCGAAGTATAAGAAACTGAAAACCGTGAATAACGCGAACATCCGTGTATGCAAGGTACGCGGCATGAACAGTGGCGACAGGGCATATTTCCGCGTCCGTGCATTCAGAAAGAGCGGAAGCAAGAAGATTTACAGCGCTCTGAATCCGCTTAAGGTTATCACAGTGAAATAGCAGGGGCATGAGTAAAAAATACAGAATAGGCGATTATGAATTTAATACCTATGAGGAGTATCTCGCGGGGCAGGAGGACGCCAGGAAAATCGATTTTATCACGAAAGAAGTCGATATTACGGACGCCGATGTCGCCGTGAGGCTCTACACCCTTATCAGGAATAAGGAAATTGTGTTCCGCACGCAGGTGGGACTTTCCTTTTCCTGGTATCTGACTGACGTTCTGGCGCAGAATTCCCAGAATCTGCTAAAGGAAAAGCGCGAACGGGAAGAACAGGCAGACAAAGGGAAAAAGCTTGGCGCGGCCGGGCTTTGCTGTATACTGGCTGCGGTGCTCTGTCTGGGCTATTATGGCATGGATTTATGGCAGGAGCACCTGGAAAGCCGGGAATATGAAAGGCTCCAGGATATGCAGAACCTGACCGGGCATCTGATTCCGGGTGTGGAAGATGCAGAGGAAGAAGCTGCAGTTTCAGACAGCGGGCAGGACACGGAGAAGAAAAGCAGCTCCAAAAAGAAAAAGACAGAGGAAAAGGCTGCCGATGAAAAAATAAATCCGGCAGACTTAACCGTTTTAAAGAAATACAAGGATTTGTATAAGCAGAATAAAGACCTGGCTGGATGGCTTTCGATTGAAGGGACAGTTATCAATTATCCGGTTATGCAGACAGGAAAGAAAAATTCTGATTTTTATCTGCACCATGATTTTGAAAAGAAAGAAAGTGACCACGGTACTTTATTCCTGGATGCAAGGAATGATTATGTAAACCGGGACACAAACCTGATTATTTACGGGCACAACATGCGGGACGGCACGATGTTCGGCGGCCTGAAAAGCTTTATGGACAAAGACTACATGGAGAAGCATCAGGAAATCGTATTTGATACGATTTATGAGAAGGCGCGCTATCGTGTGGTGGCGGTCTGTTTATCCAAGGTAAATTATCAGGATGACCAGGTATTCCGGTACTACAATTTTCTGAACGCTGCAAGCAAAGAGGAGTTCCGTGCATTTCTGGCAAATATCCAGCAGCTGACGGTATTTGACCAGACGATTGATATTTCGTATGGGGATGAACTGCTGACGTTATCGACCTGCAACAGCTATGTACAGGACGGAAGGCTGTTCCTCATTGCGAAGAAGGAGTGACGCATATGATTAATTCAAATGTTAAGCAGAAATTTGCCTTTATCATGGCAATGGCAATGATATTATTCCTGATGCCGCGGGAACAGGTATTTGCTACGGGCGGGGTAAATATGACAATTTCCGGCGGTGTCCTGACTGCGTATAACGGCGGGGGCGGTGCAGTCACGATTCCTTCGGACGTAACATCCATCGGACCGGGAGCTTTTGCCGGAAAGGCTATCAGCAGTGTCAGTATTCCAGGCAGTGTCAAAAGCATTGGCGACAATGCGTTTGCAAACTGTACCTCGCTGGCAAACGTAACGGTTCCAGGCAGCGTGACAAGCATGGGAAGCGGCGTGTTTTCCGGGTGCAGCGGCCTCAGCTCGGTCAGCATGCAGGCGTCGGTGTCTTCGATTCCGGCTTCAACCTTCAGCGGATGCCGTTCCCTGACAAGCATTGCAATTTCAGGGGGTATCAGCAGCATTGGCAGCGGTGCATTTTCCGGGTGCAGCAGCCTGGGCTCCATGTCGGTTCCGTCAGGAGTTACAAGCATCGGTGACAGCGCATTTGCAAACTGTTCCAGCCTGTCAGCAATTTCGATTCCGGCAAGCACGAGCAGCATTGGCGGCAGCGCTTTATCCGGCTGTTCCAATTTATCGGCAATTAATGTAGCGGCTGGCAATTCAGCGTATGCATCCGATGGCGGATGCCTGTATAATGCATCCAAGACAAGGCTTGTGATGGTTCCGGTCGGCAAATCCAGCGTATCGATTCATTCCGGTACGAAGATTATCGGCAGCGGGGCATTGGCAGGATGCAGCAGGGTATCGTCTTTATCCCTGCCAAGCGGCCTTACAACCATTGAAAGCGGCGCATTTTCCGGCAGCGGAATCCGTTCCATTACGATTCCAAGTTCGGTTACGTCTATCGGTTCGCAGTCCGGCTGGTCGCCGGATGTGATAACGGGCTACAGCAATTCTGCGGCAGCTTCGTTTGCAGCTTCTGCGGGCTATGCTTTTTCCAGCCTGGACGGGGGCAGCTCCTCAGACAGCAGCGATGACGAAGATGAAGACGACAGTTCTGGTTCTTCGGCTGGCAGCACGTCGGCAGACGTAAACGACATCACGGCCAGCGATTCGCAGGCAGAAGATGTGTCTTACGATGACGATGAAACAGAGGATGATGTGGACGAAGAAGGTGCCGGCAGCACATCCATAGATTTGGGCGGCGGTTCCGGCAGCAGTTCTGGCGGCAGCACGTCCGGTTCCTCCGGCAGCGGTGCTGGTTCTTCGGGTGCGTCCGGCAGTGCATCCGGTTCCTCCGGCAGCAGTTCCGGTTCTTCGGGTGCATCCGGCAGCAGCACGCCTGCTTCTTCGAGCGGCAGTACTGCGTCCGTAAGCAGCACGTCCAGTTCCTCCGGCAGCAGTTCTTCGGGAAAATCTTCCGGGGCCTACGCGGGAACAACCTCTGGAAATCATACACTCGACGAAACACCAAAGACAGCAGACGGCACAATTGACCCGAGACTGTTTCTGATTCTGGGGCTTGTGTTTGTCGGATGCGGGTTTATCCTGGCTGGGAAACGGCAGCGGGTTTAGGCTTGCAGGTTTGGATAATAGAATAAATGCAGGGGAAACATGCGGCAGTCTGGCAGAAAGCGGGACTGCTGTATTGTTAAATATGCCTGAATGGAGATTTTCAGACTGATTTTGTTGAAAGATGGTATGCGGATATGAGTCAAAAGAATCTTTATGCAATTGATTTGTTTAGTGGCTGTGGTGGTGTAACGGCAGGGTTAAAAAAAGCAGGAATAAAAGTGTGTGCAGCTGTTGAGATAAATGAAATAGCAGTAGAAACATATCAGAAAAATAACGAAGAAGTAGCTGTGCTTCAAAAAGACATTCGAAATGTAAATGGGAATGAATTAAGAGAGATATCTGGAATTTCAAGTGAAGATTACTTGTTGCTGGTTGCATGTCCTCCATGCCAGGGATTTTCTGCTATTCGCCGTGGCGGGGAAAACGATGAACGTAATCATCTTGTGTTTGAGTTTATACGTTTAGTAAAGGAACTTAATCCTGAATTTATTTTGATGGAAAATGTATCAGGAATGAAAACAGGAAAAGGAAGAAAGACTTTTGAAAAAGCATATCAGGAGTTTGAAAGACTATATAAATGCAAATGTGGTATTTTGAATGCGGCGGATTATGGTGTGCCACAGACCAGAAAGCGCCTGGTACTTCATGGAATACGAAAAGATATTTATAATACATACAAGGAAAACGGTGTTGAAATTTGTCTGCCAGTACCTACACATGCTGAATCTAAAAAAAAGCAAAAAGCCAGCGGGCTATCAGCATGGAGAAATGCTGATGTAATTTTGGGACTTCCAGAAATAGCAGCAGGTGATGAGTATGCCGGAGATAATGTTTATAATCATGCCTGTAACCGAATGACAGATATTAATATAAAAAGAATCAGGTATATCAGGCAGCATGGAGGCAGCCGGACCTGTCTGCCGGAAAATCTGGCCTTAAATTGTCATAAAGGTAAAAGCGGGCATACGGATGTATATGGAATCATTGACATTAATAAACCGGCACCTACAATCACTGGAGGGTGTATGTATTATTCGAAAGGAAGATATGGACATCCATATCAGGACCGGGCATTAAGTGCCAGGGAAGCAGCAAGACTTCAGTCTTTTGACGACGACTATATTTTTAAAGGAACAAATATGCAGATAGCGGTACAGATTGGGAATGCTGTGCCGGTAGAGCTGGCGAGAGCAAGCGGGCTGTATTTTGACAGAATTTTCCGTATTATTTGTGGTATAAGCAGCTGACAGTAAGTGTTCCACTGTTAAGCAGACTGCAGATAGATTCTGCAATCTGGTATTTTTTAACAGTATAAATAAGCTGATGTTCTGGCGAATCTTCATCTATGATACACCAATCATTTCGATGGACGATTTTGTAACGTTCTTCGGATAGATTGGTATCTGTATAAGGAATCCACGTCTTACAGTTTGGACAGTAAATCTGACTGATTTTGTTGTTATTGATATCCAGTGGATAGGATATAGCGGCATTGTTTTGTTTATAACATCGATAACAGTAATAGGTAAAAATTGTTCGTGTCATATTTAATCACCTGTATTATGATATTCAATTTAGAAAGGAAATATGCATACATGGGAGCTTTCAAGACAAAGGCAAGAGCCGTAGAATTACTTGGCAGAAAGCAGATAAGGGATAGTGTCACTGCTTTGGCAGAAATAATGAAAAATGCACACGATGCGGATGCAGAGCTTCTTAGAGTTGAATTTCTTACAAGGGCTGAAGATATTCCAAGCATTGTTATATGCGATACAGGTGTAGGGATGGATAAAGATGACCTTGAGAATAAGTGGCTGGTATTGGGTACGCCATCTAAATTAGAAAGCCGGGGGAAGAAGACACCGGGAGGAAGACCTTTGATGGGGGAAAAAGGAATCGGCAGACTGGCTTTATCCCGTTTGGGGCAGCAGATGTGGATGTTTACGAAGAAAAAAGATACCGACTGGAATATATTATATATTAACTGGAATATTTTTGAAAATCCAGAATTATTTATCGAGGATATTAATATTCCTGTCTTGTTTGGGCAGAAACGTAATAAGTTATCAAAGATTATTTTGGAGCTGGCTGCGGTACAACTGGATAATCTTAAGAATAAAAGCTGGAATACATTGAAAAACAAGGATAAAAGGAGCCTGATAAGAAAACAGATAAAAGAATCAAAACCCAGTCTGGAATTGGTAGATGATTTTTGCTGCATTGTGGAAGAAGGTGAAAGAAACCAGGGGACGGTTATTATCTCACTGAATCTGAATGATGACTGGGGAAGATATCTGGATTCTGATATGACTTCGGATGAAGACATGCTGGCTGTCAGAAATTATAGCCGTCTGAGTGCGTTTATGTCGGATTTTGGAAAGAATGAGCCGGATTTTCAGGTAGAGATGTTTCATGACGGGCAGCCTCTCGTATTTACGGCGGGATTTACAGAAGAAGACTATGAATTATATGATTTGAAAATTGAAGGCAGCGTGAATCAGGGACAGTTTCGCGGATGTATTTATACGCGGAATGCAGATACTACAATTTTAGCACAGTGTAATCAGGTTTTAGAAAAAGGAATTCCGGTTACTGCTGGCATTAAAAACTGGGAAGCAGATGATTGCGGGAAATACACACTTAAGTTTTGCCATTTTGAAATGGATAATAAAAATTCAGGATTAACCCAGGCAGAATTAGAAATGATTAAAGGGCGTATGAAAAAAGCGGGAGGTATAAGTGTTTACCGTGATAATGTGAGGGTACTGCCATATGGTGAACCGGATAATGATTTCCTGGAATTGGAAGAACGTAGGAGCAAAAGTGCAGGATATTATTTATTCAGTCATCGAAATATGTTTGGCCGTATTGATATTACTTCTTCGGAAAATCCGCATTTGGAAGATAAATCGAGCAGGGAAGGTTTTCTGGAAAATCAATACTATAATTATTTTATACGGACGCTTCAAAATCTGCTGGTCGCTATAGCTGTAGATTTTGCAGGAGAAAAGAATAAAGATTCTTTTAAATTAAGAAGAAGTTATATAAATTATAATAATGAAAAAAGGCAGGAGAAGCTGAAAATACAGGAATTTGAAAGAGAGCAGGAACGTCTTTTTCAAGAAGACAGAGACAGGGTTATCAAATTACTGGAAGATAATCCAGAGCATTTACAAAAATATAAAAATGAGTTCCAGGGCAGCATAAAAGAACTGGATAAAATAAAAAATGTTACAAGCATGCGGTATAAGCTTTTGCTGGAAAATGAAAGCAGGATAAAAGCTTTGCGTTATGAATTAGAGCGAGAGATTTTCAGTGTTCAGCAGAAGCTTCGCATTTACATAAATGATAGATTTGAAGCAAAATATGAGCCGCAGCTGCTGGAGAAAATTGATGTATTTAATGAAGAATTAGACACTGCCATATTGGATTTGAAAAACAGCTTGTATGAAAATTGTGATGATTCATTGAAAAATATAAAAATGAAACTGGAGATATATTATGAAGATGTTAAAAAGAAAACAGGCAGAGGATTAGAAGAAGTACAGATGCAGCTTCAGCAGTATTTAAAGAAGACGAGGAATATGCTGGAACAGATGGTGAAAGAGGCACAAAACGATGTAAACACCAAATATGAAAAATTATTGAAAAAAGTAAATGATATCAGAGAGTATGAGCAAGATATTTTAAAATTTAAACGGGAATTAAGTGAGGATGTTTATCATGGTCTTTGTGCAATTAGCGTGAAGTTTGATTCCATTGAGTATGAGATTACGGACCCTGGAATGCCGGAAGATTTTACAGAAATACAGAATAAAATTAGTGATGGGGAAGAAAATATTTATAACGAAATGCAGCGAGTTTCTGAAAAAATAAATGCAAGTTTCGGGATGGCTGATAAAAAATTAGATGATATTTTATCCAGATATCAAACAGATGATGCAATGCTTATTGGACAGCTGATTACACGAAATAATGAATTAAAGCAGCTTAATAATATGTATGCGGATTTAGCAAATCTTGGCATGGCAGCTGAGATTGTAAGCCATGAATTAAACCAGTTATTTAATAATATTTATGATGCCATTCATCAGCTGCGCTATCATGGGGTATCGTCAGAAGGCAGATATTATCTTAACCAGATTAATATTGGATTCAGGGCGATATCTGACAGGATGAGTCAGATGTCACCTATGTATAGAAGCAGAAGCATGTATAAAAGAAATGTAAATGTGTACGAAATGCTGGAAGATTTGCATCGGTTTTTTGACAGCCGTCTGGCAAAGCAGAAAGTTAAATTTATTAACTATGTACCTCGTGATTTAGAGATGAAATTATCTGTGTCAAAGATTTATCCAGTTATTTCAAATCTGATATATAATTCTTTATATTGGATGGCGGATAAGACTCATAAGGAAATTTTGTTTCGCTATGTGGACGAGGAAAGGGCATTATATGTTGAGGATTCAGGTCAGGGAATTTCGATTCGTAATAAGGAAAGGGTTTTTGAACCTTTTTTTTCCTTAAAAAAAGATGGGCGTGGACTTGGACTGTCTATTTCCAAAAATGTACTGGAAGCTCAGGGGTATGGGATAGAGACTGTGACAGACAAGGACAGGAAATATCTGGAAGGGGCATGTTTTAAGATTACATTTGGAACAGGAGAAGGGGAATAATGGAAGCTTATGCAGAGAGCCTGGCAGGGATATTGAAAAGTTATTTAAGTCATATTGTTTATATTGATGATGAATTCAAAATTTCCTGGCCAGTAAATGATACGGAAACTATAAAACCGCCACGAAGAAGCAGCAGAAGATATTCAGAACATGCAGTAAATCAGATAGAAACCATGAATGAACAGCTGTCAAATAATAATCTGGATGTATTCTGTAAGGCTGTACGAAAAGAATATCCTGAAATACTTTTGACACCAGTTGTTTATGAAGAACCAATTGACATGGAAAATCTGGTTCTTCATATGAAAAATGCCCGATTGCTTGTACTAGACTGGAGTCTCTCGGAACGTGTTACAGCGATAAATTTATTAAAGAGGGCAGAATTTTCTGGACAATTGAGATTTTGTGTTATCTATACATCTAAACTCGATGATGCGAAAAAAGAGTTCATTCATGAAATTTCAAATGTGAAAAGAGATGGGCTGAAAAGCGGATTATGTAACGAGAAAAAATTTGAATATATCAGGGCAGATTCTGTTATTTATATGATTTGCGAAAAGGACAAGTTTGATTTTCATATGATTATGAATGCACTGGTTGATATATTTATTCAGGAAATAGGTTTTTTTCCGATTGCTTTTCTTGATATGATAGCAAGGCTGGAAGAAAAGGTGCCTTATTACTTAAATCAGTTTTCATATCCGTTTGACAAATTATTGCTGCTGCAAGTAAATTCAGACGGGCTTCCGATAAATGATGTTTATAATAATATCAGTGATATGGTTGTCAATAATATAAAATCAGACATTGATTTGGATGAGAATGTTTTAAATGGAATATATGAAAACCAGATTAAACAGCTTAAAAATCTTCTTGATGATACTGAGCTGTTTGAAAAGAGGGTTAACAAAAGCCTGGATATTATTTGCAGCAGGCTGGAATGTTCTGCAGATGAAATAGATATCATGAGGCAGATTTCGATAACAGATTACAGAAAGGTGATTACAGCTGCGATTGAAAAACCACAGGATTTATCAAAAGGAATACATAATGCCAGTGAAAAGATGGCTAAATTATATGGCTTGCAGAAGGCTGAGAAACTGTTATCCGATAGTGGTATGCCAAATCAAAACGCTGGCAAAGTTAAAAAAGAACTGGCAGCCCTTTACAGGGCCAGGTTCAGGGAAAAGGCTGAAAAAATTTTTCCAGCGTGTTTGATGATACTGACAAATCCAGAAGAAAGCTATGATGTAAATAAATTAGTTACTTCATTGAAAGTAGTTAATTATAAAAATGATGAAGAAAAGTATTTTTCGAATATTTTTCAGGGCTGTTATGATAATAAAGACCAATATATGTGCTTAAAAGCTGATAAAAATGGTCCAAGACTTGGTTTGCTTCAAAATAAGCTGCATACAGGAGATATATTATTTCATAAAAATAATGATTTCGAAAAATGTTATTTATGTATAGTTCCTTCCTGTCATATTTTAAGGCCTAAAAAGGTGGAAGGAAATATTCTGTTTGCGGAAGGAATGATAGTGAGTGCTAAACCGGACAGAAATTTAAAAGACAGCGAGCATTTTACTATTTTGCCGGGAATAGAAGATGAAAACCAGATTTTACGTGTGGTCTGGCAGTATCACAGAATTGTAAATCTGGATTTGAAAAAAGTATCTATGGATGATTATGAAAATTTATACCGCCCGTATAGGCTTACTTATGAACATATCCGCCAGATTATGGGTGAATTTGTTTCCTTTTATTCTAAGTCAGGGGTGGAAGAACTATTTTTAAAAGCAGATACAGCATTAGATTATTTATTGCTCCGCAAATAAAACAGTAGATTTACAAAGGTATTTGAAACATAACGAAACTTAATAAAATAAGGAATTTCACCCCAAACGCAAAAATATCTTGCAGTATCTGCCATTTCATAATAAAATAAGGGATAAGAGACAAATAATATGAAGAAAAGGAGATTGCCAAATGAGTTACGTTGATGATGTACTTGCAAGGGTGAAGGAAAAAAATGCATCTGAGCCAGAGTTTTTACAGGCTGCCGGGGAAGTATTGGAATCATTAAGGCCGGTAATTGAAGCAAACGAGGAGCTTTACAAGAGAGAAGCATTATTAGAAAGACTGACAGAGCCGGACAGGCAGTTTAAATTCCGCGTGCCGTGGGTAGATGATAAAGGACAGGTTCAGGTAAATACAGGCTACAGGGTACAGTTTAACAATGCGATTGGGCCGTACAAGGGCGGACTGAGGCTGCATCCGTCTGTAAACCTTGGCATTATTAAGTTCTTAGGGTTTGAGCAGATTTTCAAAAATTCCCTGACAGGGCTTCCGATTGGCGGCGGCAAGGGTGGCTGCGATTTTGACCCGAAAGGCAAATCTGACCGTGAAGTAATGGCATTCTGCCAGAGCTTTATGACAGAGTTATGCAAATATATCGGGGCGGATGTGGATGTTCCGGCTGGTGATATCGGAACAGGCGCAAGGGAAATCGGGTACATGTTTGGACAGTACAAAAAAATCCGCGGTACCTATGAAGGCGTCCTGACAGGAAAGGGCCTGACCTATGGCGGTTCCCTGGCACGTACAGAAGCAACGGGCTATGGCTTGTTATATATTACCGAAGAACTGATGAAATGCCATGGCGAATCCATGGAAGGCAAAACCGTTGCTGTATCAGGTGCAGGAAATGTTGCGATTTATGCGGCACAGAAGGCACAGCAGATGGGTGCAAAGGTTGTGACCTGTTCGGATTCGACTGGCTGGATTTATGACCCGGAAGGAATCGATGTTGCATTATTAAAAGAAGTAAAAGAAGTAAAGCGTGCGCGCCTGACCGAGTATGCAGCAGCCAGAAAGAGCGCTGAATACCATGAAGGACGCGGCGTATGGCAGGTAAAATGCGATATTGCCCTGCCATGTGCAACACAGAATGAGCTTCTGATTGACGATGCGAAGCAGTTAGTGGCAAACGGCTGCAAGGCTGTCTGTGAAGGTGCAAACATGCCGACAACCATTGATGCAACGAAGTATTTGCAGGAGAATGGTGTCTGGTTTATCGGCGGCAAGGCTGCAAATGCAGGCGGCGTGGCTACTTCCGCACTGGAAATGACACAGAATTCTGAAAGACTGAGCTGGACGTTTGAAGAAGTAGATTCCAAGCTTCAGCAGATTATGGTGAATATTTATCACAATATTGACAATGCAGCTAAGAAATACGGCATGGAAGGCGATTATGTGGCTGGTGCTAATATTGCCGGATTTGAAAAAGTGGCAGAAGCGATGCTGGCACAGGGTGTGTGCTGATAACAGGCATTTGCTGGATAGATAAGCGATAGGAAAAGGCTTCAGGAACAGAATGTTTCTGGAGCCTTTGTACTCTGTTCGTTACTGTTCCCTGCATTCGACAAATTTCTGCATTTTTTTCAAATTTATGCTTCCATTTAGTACAATTTATGTTATAATTTACTAAGAGGGCATTGGAATCAGGGTTAGGCCAACAGGTTTTTACATAATTTCACAGTTTTACGTCAGATAAAGCTTTTCCTGCGGCTGCTGTTCGGGCGGTTTCAGGAAAGCCAGCTTTTACGAAAGATAAAATCATACATCGCTACGAAAGAAAAGACCGTTTCTGATGCTGTGAACTGTTATACGGTTCGCCGGAAAATGGTTTATTGTACAAAAGAAAAACAGACCTGATTCTAATGCTTTTCTTAAATATAGTTTTTTTATATTCTAAAGCATGTTTGAAAAATTCTTTTCGCCAGGTGTATTTCCCGGTTTGTGGAGAATCCAGATTGTGGAAATGATTTTTCAAATATGCTCTAAAGCTTATTTTGCAGCTGACGGAAAGTCTGGGACGATGCTGGCAGCTGGTATCTTAAATTCAAATCAGATTATGCATTCAAAATATATTTCTGAAATTTATTCCATTCCGAAATCATATGTCAGTTACCACAGGCCGGAGAGGGGACAGCTGGCATGGAACAGAGGGAACAGGCAGGAAAAAGCATTGGGCTGTTAAACAGCAAAATGTGATGAGTATGTGCAGAAAAGACGATAAAAGAAATGAACTAAACACAAAGCTGGGTGGTGCAGCCGCAGATGGGTTATAATATTTGCAGAATTATATTATAGGAATAATCAGTGATGAAAGCAGCTGTGCCAATACAATCATTGTTTGCACTAAGAAATAAAAATAGCCAGTGATGAAAACAGCTGTGCCAAAATAATTATTGTTTACTTTGAGAATTGCCAGATAAAGTGATAAGATATCGCATATCACGTGAGGAAAAACAACAAAAAGCAGATTCAGAATACAGGGAAAAGAAGGCAATGGAAAATATTCAGGGAATAAAAAAATATCATCGGTTTTTCAGAAAATATTTAGGGCCGGTGTTTTTCAGCATGGCGGTTATTGTATTTAACATATGGTTTGACGCAGCCTGCTATCAGAATTATCAGGATAAAATGCATCTGTTAGAGCAGATGGCAGCATCCGATGAGGATAACAGGCTGGATGCAGCTGTCAGCATTATAAAAGCCGAACAGGAGCATCGGATGGAATTTGTAAAGCCGTATGGACTGGAGCACAGTGTTCAGAACAGGTATTATGTGATGTATACCAGGCAGTGCATGGCCATGGCTGCTGGCTCCGGCCTGGTTCTTGTAATATTTCTGGCTGTCTCATACTGGCGGCAAAGGAGCAGGCATGCACAGCTGGAAGCATATTTAAGCAGCCTGAGCAGATATCTGGCAGAGTTTTGGGAGCATGCACAGTTTTCAGGCTGCGGGCAGAATCCAGAACACAAAGCCCGGCTCGTGCAGAAAACAACACCCTGGCCCGTGCAGGAAACGCCAGCTGCCAGATACACCCCCTGCAGCCGGCCGGTTCTTCCGCCAGCGCTGGAAGGACTGGAAACGGAAGCGGGCTTTTTGAATGACCAGCTGGAGCGGGCGGCACAGTATCTGCTGCAGGTACAGGAAAAAGCTTATCTGGAAAAAGAAAAGACAAAGAGCATGGTCACCGATATTTCGCATCAGTTAAAGACCCCGGTTGCCGCGCTGGACACCTGTTTTACAATACTGGAAGACCCGCAGCTGCTGGCAGCGGAGCGGATGGAATTTTACGGGCGGTGCCGGAATGAGCTGGAAGGCTTAAAGGGGCTGCTGGATTCGCTGCTGCAGATTTCCCGGCTGGAATCCGGGCTGATTCAGATTGCACGGAAAAAGAGCCTGCTGTTTGATACCGTGATTGCAGCGGTAAACCGGATTTATCCGAAAGCTTCGGAGAAACAGATAGGGCTGGAAACGGATTTTGAACCTCAGACAGAACAGCTGGCAGTGATGCAGGACGAAAAATGGCTGTGCGAGGCACTGGTAAATGTACTGGATAATGCGGTAAAATATAGTCCCTGCGGCAGCGAAATCCGTATCGGAATTCACAAAGGCATCCGTTTTGCGCGTATAGAGATAGCAGACCAGGGCATCGGCATACCGGGAGAGGACTGCCACAAGGTGTTCCGCCGTTTTTACCGTGGCAGCAGCAGATGGGTGCACGGGCAGCCAGGCTCGGGAGTCGGGCTGTATCTGGTGCGCGAGATTATAAACGGGCATCACGGAACGGTCATCGTCAAACAGGGGCATCCGGATGCGGCTTCGCAAAAGATTAAATTTCCGGGAAGCATCTTTGTAATCCAGATTCCCCTTGCGCTGTAATTCTTACAAAACTGTAAGTGTTTTTCACAGGATTTGCAAGCAGACTGTAAGGCAGGCATGATAAGATATGAAAAAGAGGAGCACAGCAGGGTGCTGTGCCAGCTGTATTGGAAAGAAAGGAAGTATGGATTATGCATGCAGTATTACAGACGAATCATTTATGCAAGTATTATGGCACGGGCGAGAATCAGGTGAAAGCCGTTGACGGTATCAGCCTTGCCATCGCGCAGGGAGAATTTACAGCGATTGTCGGGAAGTCGGGCTCGGGCAAAAGCACGCTGCTGCACCTGCTCGGCGGGCTGGACACGCCGACATCTGGCAGTGTATTCATAAGGGGAAAAGATATTTTTCAGATGAAGGAAGAAGAACTGGCTGTGTTTCGCAGGAGAAAAATCGGCTTTGTATTCCAGGCATATAACCTGGTATCGTCGATTAATGTCTGGGAAAATATTGTGCTTCCACTGGGGCTGGATAAGCAGCGGGTGGATGAAGCGTATATCAAAGACCTGATTGCAACGCTTGGCATGGAAAACCGGATTCACCATCTGCCCAATGCACTTTCCGGCGGACAGCAGCAGAGGGCGGCCATTGCAAGGGCACTTGCCACAAAGCCGGATATTGTGTTTGCGGATGAGCCGACCGGAAACCTGGACTCGCGTTCGAGCGGGGAAGTCATTGCATTGCTGAAAATGTCTGCGAAAAAGTATGGGCAGACGGTTGTCATGATTACGCATGATGAAGAAATTGCACAGACAGCTGACCGGATTATGGTCATGGAAGACGGACGGGTGGTGAATTTTGCATGAATACAATTACGATGGTTGCGTGGAGCAATAATAAGAAAAATAAAACAAGAAGCATTCTCATTATGCTGGCCGTTTTTCTGTCTGCGGTGCTGCTGACCGTTATCAGCACGTCAGCTTATGGACTTATTCATATGGAAAAAGAAAATGCAGCCGGGAAATATGGGAGCGATTATGGCATTTTCCGGTCTGTAAAGCCAAAGCAGCTTGAGGAAATGAAGCGGCATGGAGAATTTTCACTGACCGGAGTGACGGCTTCCGCCGGAATGGCAGATGTTGAAGGGGTTTACGGGCTGTTTATGTCGGATGCAAATTACCGGGAAATGTCAAACCTGGCATCCCTGCTGTCCGAGGGAAGCTTCCCGGAAAAGGAAAATGAGATTTTAGCCCAGCGGGAATTTTTTGAGGTTATCGGATATGGGGATGTTCAAATCGGGGATTCCGTGACGTTTCCGTACCGTGCAGATTTAAAACATGGATTTGAGCCGGTGGAATTTGTTGTCAGCGGGTTTATGGAAGTGCCTGATACAGGCGTGCCGCAGACAGTGTTTTCCGCATATGTGTCCGAGGCGTTTTACCACGCGCAGATTGCGGAGGATGACTGGCAGTATACCGTATCTTTCCGGCTTTCTGAGGATGTGCCGATTACTTACGACAGTGCGCAGGAGGTTATAGAAGCAATTGCAGCAGACTGCGGGATTTCAAAACAAAATGTTTCCATAAACACCATGTATCTGCTGTATACGCTGAATCCGGGGACAGAAACCCTGTTCGTATGCGGGGTGACGGCGCTTGGAATTATCCTGTTTTCGGTGGCTGTCATCTATAATATTTTTCAGGTCGGCATTGTGCAGAATATCCGCGAGTATGGAAAAATCCGTGCACTTGGCGCAACGAAGAAACAGATGAAAAAGCTGATTTTTGATGAGGGCATGTTTCTGGCTGCATGCAGTATTCCGCCAGGCATTCTTGCAGGATATGGCACGGCGTGGGCAGGCTTTCAGTGGCTGATGAAACAGTCCGTCCAAGTGGATGGGAAAATGGAGCAGGTCCGTCTTTTTTCCCTGCCCTGCCTGCTGCTGGCAGCGGGGATGGCGTTTCTTACCATGCTGCTGGCCCTGCACAGGCCGATGAAAATCGTAAGCTCTATTTCTCCGGCAGATGCCCTGCGCTATATGGAAAGCGCCGGAACCAGAAATGCAGGCATCCGAAAGGGCAGGAAAAATCTGTCCGTCTGGTCGCTGGCCGCAGCCAGCATTGCGGCTGACCGGAAGCGGACGGTCAGGACGATACTGACAATGGGGCTCTCCTGTGTCCTGTTTGTTGTGCTGGCAAACTGTGCAGGCAATATGGACCCCGGATATGATGCCAGGAATTATGTGGAAAAAGGGCAGTTCCTGATTGAACTGGATTATTCCATCGGGGACGAAGCGTACCCGGAAAACAATCTGGATGCTGTGTTAAAGGATAATCCACTGAATGACGAAATCATAAAAAAGATTCAGGAAGTGGACGGCGTTACCGGGGTGTGGACGAGGAATATCCTGCTGGCGGACATAAATGGCAGCCAGGAGGTGGCAGAAGTCTTAACGGAAGCTGATTTTGAAAAGAAAAAACAGGGGCCGTCCTGCATGGGGAGACTGGAATATGAAGACAGTCTGGAACAGAATACGGTTTATTACGGCTGGTCGCATTTTATGGAAGATTACGGGTATGTGACGGGCCAGGATATTTCCATGGAACTGCAAAACGGGACTTCCAGCGTTTCTATGACAGGGACACTGGCCGGAGCATTTGGAAGCAGCAGTGCTTCGTGGGTGATTACGGAGGATATGTACAGGAAGCTGAATCTGCAGGGAGATTCGCCGGGCATGCTCTGGGTGGACTGCAGGGAAGAAGATGCAGCAGCCGTGCGCACCGAACTGGAACAGCTTCTGCAAGGCGTGGAGCATGTGGAGCTTACGGTATTTTCGGATGTGCTGGACCGGTCGGAACTTGGTGTCAGAATGATAAAGGTTGTCTGTTACCTGTTTTTAGCAGTGATTGGCATGATTGGGTTTATGAATCTTGCAAATACGATGATTATGAGTATTGTGACAAAAAAGCAGGAATATGGAATCCTGCAGGCGGCCGGCATGACCAGCCGGCAGCTGAATGCAGTCCTGCAGATACAGGGGCTTCTGTTTTCAGCAGGGACGGTGCTGGCGGCTGTAATTGTCGGGCTTCCGGCAGGGTACGGGCTTTTTCGGTTTGCGAAAGAGAATGGCATTTTCGGGCTGAATGTGTACCATGTTCCGGTGGCGGAGCTGGCCTGCATGATAGCAGCAATCGGGCTGCTGCAGGCAGCCGTATCTTATCTTCTGAGCAGGAACCTGAAAAAAGAGTCGCTGGTGGAACGCATCCGGCATCAGGAATAAGATTTTCATTGATTTTACATTCCATATAAGCTATGATAGGGCAGAGAGGTGCATTTGATGACAGGCAGCCGGGAAAGGAAGTGGGAGGCATGTTTTTTCAGAAAAAGAAACCGGAAAAAACAGAAATACGAACTTATGACACCATAAATGAAAAACCGGTTTTAAAATGCAGCATCTGCAATGGCGAACAGGTAGCCGGATTTAAAGATATACGTACAGGAAAGTTCCATGAGGTCATGTTTGTGCGGGATGAGAAGGATTTGCAGCAGTTTAAGGAAATGTATGGACTAACAGAGGTCGTAAAAGAGTATTAGGAAAGCCGGGAATCAGAAGGATAAAAGGAGCAGACAACAGATGAATCGATATTTACATGCATTTGTGCTGGCAGTTCTGGCCGGTATTGCGATAGGAATTGGCGGAACCGTATATTTATCCATGGATAATAAAACAGCGGGAGCACTTATGTTTACGGTGGGGCTTTATACCATCTGCATCCACGGGCTGAACCTGTATACGGGAAAAGTGGGATATGCGCCAAACCAGCCGGCTGCATATCTGCTGGACCTTCTGGTTATCTGGGCCGGAAACCTGGCCGGAACCGGAATGGCCGCGCTGGGTGTGCGCCAGACGAGAATCAGCGGCATTGCGGATAAGGCGGCAGCGCTCTGCGAGGTGAAGCTGCAGGACAGCATGGCCAGCCTGTTTCTGCTGGCGGTATTCTGCGGTTTTTTGATGTTTATCGCCGTGGATGGCTATAAACAGTCCGGCAGCCCTGTGATTTTGTTTCTGGGAGTCGGGGCGTTTATCCTGTGCGGGTTTGAACACTGCATTGCGGACATGTTTTACTTTTCCGTGGCAGGCATGTGGCCCGGGCGTGCTGTGGCGGCTGTGCTGGTAATTACGCTTGGAAATTCTGTGGGCGGGATTTTGATACCGCTGGCTAAAAAGAATGCAGTGCGGATTAATTAAGCTTTTACAGGCAGAAGGAACCAGACAGGAGTAAAAAATCATGGGTAACATAACGATATTTCATGGCTCGCCGGAAATACGTGAAAAACCAGTTTATGGACTGGGGAAAAAATATAATGATTACGGACAGGGTTTTTACTGTACGCAAAATATAGAACTGGCGAAAGAGTGGGCCTGTACAGAAGGAAAAGATGGATATGTAAACCAGTATGAAATAGATTTAGATGCATTAAGCATATTGAATTTATCTGATGATGAATACACGATACTGCACTGGCTGGCCCTGCTGGTGGCATATCGAAGAATCCGTATTTCAACACCTGTTATGAAGCGGGGGATTCAGTGGCTGGAAAAAAATTTTCGGATAGATATCCGCAGTTATGATGCAGTCAGGGGATATCGTGCGGATGATTCTTACTTTTCCTTTGCACGCGCTTTTCTGAATAATGAAATTTCCCTGGAACAGCTTTCCTATGCAATGCGTTTAGGCAGGCTGGGTGAGCAGTTTGTTCTGAAAAGCCGGAAAGCATTTCAGATAATACGTTTTTTATCTTATGAGCCTGTAAGTCACAAAGAGTATTTTTTCAAGCGCAGAACACGCGATGAACAGGCACGTGCTGCTTATCGTGCACAGCTCGAACAGGATGACATCAATGGTCTTTATATGAGGGATATTATCCGGGAGGAGGTGCGCCCAGATGATCCGCGCTTACAATGAGATGTATCTGGATGATGCAATGCGTAATCTTGGAGAAGCAGTTGACTATGCGGCGAACTGCTGTAATATAAATCCAGATACATTTATGGAGATGTTCCTGAAAAGCAGTTTTTCCAGACAGTTTGAAACGGGAGTTCCGAGGGTTGTTTCCGGCATGTCTGGTACGGAAATGGTTCTGGAAATTGCATGGCAGGCCGGGATTACGGCAGAGCTTCCAGAACCGCAGACAGAGTACGGGTATTCCATGGAGTATTGGTGCGGGTGGATTCTGGCCTATTATCAGTGGTATAGCGGGTATCGGTTTCAGGATATTATTTCCAGCCTGCCGATGCGGGAAATCGCAGGCCTGTACCCGGCACTGCACGAATCGCCGGAGGAAAAATTTGCAGAAACAGCCAGCCGCCGCATGCGCAGCCAGCAGTAAAGGCGGCTGGCTGGAGCTGCTGCTGGTCACTCCGTGACCAGCAGCCTGGAGTTTGTCTTTTTTTTAACACATTACTGCGATATATTGAAATTTGACCCTGCATGTGATATATTGTCAGTCGAACGGTATTCTAAAGAAACTGTATCAAAGAGTCAAATGTTATCATTTGCATACCGTGCACATAGGCAGACACTTTATATCCGGGAAACCACCGACTGGGAAATCCGATGGGAGGCCTGACCTGTATAGAGCCGGGAAATGATGGCAGGAGAAAGGGTTTGTTTTTTGATAGTTAGATTTATTCAATATCTTTTTGTTTATTTCTGGAATTCAGGATGCCTTATGGCAGTGTTATCCGATTCATCCAATGTTACCGTTCAGTAACAAACTTTCCATGATTTATTTTTAAGAAAGGAAAATTGGATTATGAAAAACACATCTGTTACATTTAAGGATGCAAAAGCGAAAGGCCAGAAATTGTCCATGCTGACGGCGTATGATTATACGACCGCGAAGCTTGTGGATGAAGCAGGCATTGACGCGATTCTGGTGGGAGATTCTCTCGGGATGGTGATGCTCGGCTATGAAGACACGCTTTCTGTGACCATGGAAGACATGATTCACCACAGTGCGGCAGTGGCCCGGGGAGCGAAGCATGCGCTTCTGATTACGGACATGCCGTTTATGTCGTACCAGTCCTCGGTTTATGATGCGGTTGTCAATGCAGGGCGCCTGGTAAAGGAAGGACATGCCCAGGCAGTAAAATTAGAGGGCGGCCTGGAGTTTTGCGAACATATCAAAGCAATTGTAAAAGCATCGATTCCGGTGTGCGGGCATCTGGGGCTGACGCCGCAGTCAGTCAATGCATTTGGCGGCTTTAAAGTACAGGGCAAGGGAGAAGAAGCAGCGCAGCGGATTTTAAATGAAGCGCGTGCGCTGGAAGAAGCAGGCGCGTTTGCGGTTGTACTTGAATGCGTGCCGAAGGCGCTTGCGCAGAAAATTACTGAGAGCATCAGCATTCCGACAATTGGAATCGGTGCCGGAGCCGGATGTGACGGACAGGTGCTTGTATATCAGGATATGCTTGCCATGTATTCCGATATGGCACCGAAATTTGCCAGGCAGTACGCACAGATTGGCAGCCAGATGAAAGAGGCATTTGCAGCATATAAAAAAGAAGTTGCAGACGGTGTATTTCCAGCAGCAGAGCATACCTTTAAAATGGATGAAACGATTATAGACAAGCTGTACTAAGATACAGATATGACAGACAGGCAGTGTGGAATAGTATGGCTGGAAACAGAAAAGACTGGAAATATGCAGGAACAGCAGTATAGAGGAGAACAAATGGAGATTTACGGAGAAATAGACAAAGTCAGGAATCAGGTAAAAGAATGGAAAAAATCCGGCCTGACAATCGGATTTGTCCCGACGATGGGGTATCTGCATGAGGGCCATAAAAGCCTGATTGATGCTGCCAGAAAAGAAAATGACCGCGTTGCTGTCAGCATTTTTGTCAATCCGATGCAGTTTGGGCCGAAGGAAGACCTTGCGAGTTATCCGAGGGATTTGGAAAAGGATGCCGCGCTTTGTGAAGCAGCCGGTGTGGATTTGATTTTTCACCCGCAGCCGGAAGAAATGTATGCACCGGATTTCTGCTCTTATGTGGATATGAACAGCCTGACGACAGAGCTGTGTGGAAAAAGCCGTCCGGTTCATTTCCGCGGGGTACAGACGGTTGTGCTGAAGCTGTTCCATATTGTGACACCGGACCGTGCTTATTTCGGGCAGAAGGACGCACAGCAGTTAGCGGTGGTAAAGCGCATGGTCAGGGATTTAAACGTCGGGACGGAAATTATCGGGTGCCCGATTATCCGGGAAGCAGACGGGCTGGCAAAAAGCTCCCGCAATACCTACTTAAATGAACAGGAGCGCCAGGCAGCGCTGGTATTAAACCGCAGCCTTCAGGCCGGCAGGGCGCTGGTGGAAGCAGGAGAGCGGAATGCAGCCGTTATCAAGCGGGCAATTATTCAGGAATTAGATAAAGAGCCGCTGGCTGAAATCGATTATGTGGATATTGTCAATTTTGAAACGATTACGCCGGCAGAGACGCTGGAAGGCACGGTACTGGCCGCCATTGCCGTCTTTATTGGAAAGACAAGGCTGATTGATAATTTTATTGTACAGGTATAGGGAGGCTTTTATGAATCTCACAATGTTAAAAGGAAAAATCCACCGCGCAGTTGTCAAACAGGCAGAGCTTCAGTATGTCGGAAGCGTTACGGTAGATACGGATCTGCTGGATGCTGCCGGGATTTTGGAATATGAGATGGTGCAGATTGTGGACATTGAAAATGGAAACCGTTTTGAAACGTACACAATTGCCGGTGAAGCCGGTTCCGGCATGATTTGTTTAAATGGGGCTGCGGCCAGGCAGGCAGCAGTCGGCGACCATATTATTTTAATGAGTTATGCGCAGATGACACCGGAAGAAGCAAAAGAACATAAGCCTGACGTTGTATTTGTAGATGAAGAAAACCGGATTGTCCGTGTGACGAATTATGAGAGGTATGGAGAGCTTACAGAAAAATACCTGAAATAAAACAGCAGATATCACTTTTTTACGGACTTTGCATGCACTGCAAAGTCCTGTGTGAACAGTAACGCTTCCGGCGCATCTGCAGGAGCCGGCAGGGTATCTGCCGGCCTGCATGGCGCTGGAAGCTGCTGTTTCGGTACAGGGCTGCAGAATCAGTCTTCTGCTTCCGTACCCGGCTTGCTGCTATGCATATATCTGCGCAGCAGAAATAAAATCGTGACGCTGACAACCGATATGAAATCTTCAAACGGCGTCGTTGTTTCTACAATCATATGTCTGGCCACAAGAAAAATCAGCACCTGAATAACGTTGTCTGAATTTGGATGGCACAGCATTTCCAGAAATTCTATCCCGATGACAATCGTAAATACCTGTTCCAGATAATGCCGGAATACGGACATATCATTCAGCAGCTCCTGAATCAGATGCACATCTTCTTTTAAAAGGCTTAAAATAGCGATAAGAATGCCCCCCAGCACAAATACAGCAACGACCAGTTCTAAAATCCTGCAGATTTTATGCAGGACTTTTACAAACTTTTTCATTTCCTTCTCCTTTCCCGGTATGTGTCCCAGATACAGCCTGTGTCTTGCAGGCTTCTGTTTATCCGGCCACATGTTTCTGTACCCGCTGATGATGCAGGCACGGCTGTCTGTGAATCCCCCGTTATATTTTACCACATGCACATAGCGCAGCATGTCCGTTTATATTCTATTAAATAAAATTTCCGGCGTCTTGTCAAGATACAGATAATTGCGTAACAGTTCAGGCAAGCTGACCTGTTACATGCAAAAATCCATTGAAAATCGCTTTGCGATAGGATTTTTGCACTCCTGAATCATGTTCTTGCGGTCTTTGCATCAGGGTGCAAAAACCTGCCTGAACTGATACGATATTGCATTCTTAATTTCATAAAAGTATTGACAAATGGGTATAATGGGAATATGATACATAGTAATCAAAACTATATTACAAGATAATTGGAAATACATAATAAGGGAAAAGAAACCCATATATGTAAAATAGAAGTGATGTCAGGAGGTATCATTATGGAACTTACAATCAGGGAACCAGCCAGTGCAATTACACATTTTATTGGAATGATTCTGGCTATTTTTGCATCTGTGCCGCTGCTGGTAAAGGCGGGCATTTCTTCCGGCGTGCTTTGCTTTGTGGCAATGGGAATTTTTATGTGCAGCATGATACTGCTGTATGGTGCGAGCACGGTTTATCACTCGGTCATTGTATCAGACAAAGTATTAAAGGTTTTCCGCAAGGCAGACCATATGATGATTTTTGTGCTGATTGCGGGCTCTTATACGCCTGTCTGCCTGATTGTGCTGGGCGGAAAGCAGGGATATACGCTGCTGGCTGTTGTATGGGGGATTGCGGCTGCCGGGATGGTGATTAAGGCAGTGTGGATTACCTGTCCGAAATGGTTTTCTTCTGTTATTTATATTGCAATGGGATGGGTGTGCGTGGCCGTATTTGGCACGCTTCTGCGGACACTGCCGCTGCAGGCATTTTTGTGGCTGCTCGCGGGCGGGATTATTTACACGATTGGCGGGGTTATTTATGCCTTAAAGCTCCCGGTATTTAACGGCCATCACAAATATTTTGGGTCGCATGAGATTTTTCATCTGTTTGTAATGGCCGGGAGTATCTGTCATTTTATATTTATGTACCGGTATGTGGCGTAATAAACAGCAGGAGTTTTCTCACGGGCTGCCTGCTGCGGATCTTTTCGTGTGCGGAAATGCTTATTGCATCCTTTTTCCCGTAGTGGTATGATAGGTCTGCCGGCAGCGGTATTTTTCAGGGCTGTCTGGCATATAACAGTAGGACGGGAGGGATAAAATGGAGCAGACTATGTATCACAATACGGTAAAGCGTGGCGGAATCAGCAGCAGTTCGCTGAAAATCATTGCGGTTATTTCGATGCTGACAGACCATTTTGCAGCAGGGGTTCTGGGCAGGTATCTGACAGCAAGCGGGCTGTACGGGCTGGATGTGACAGACACGGACGGAGTCATGCTGTGGATGGGACAGGGACACAATATGCAGCTGCTGATGGCTTATCAGATTATGCGCATGATAGGGCGGATTGCATTTCCAATTTACTGCTTTTTGCTTGTGGAAGGATTTGAACATACGAAAAACAGGATAAAATATGCACAGCGGCTGCTGCTTTTTGCGGCGGCATCGGAAATTCCGTTTGATTTGCTTTTCAAAGGAAAGATACTGGAATTTGGCTATCAGAACGTATTTTTCACACTGTTCTTCGGGCTGGCTGTGATGATGGGGTTAAGCTGGGTGCAGGAGCATCTGCCGGTAAAAGGGAAAGCGGCGGCGGCAGCCGGCAGCATTGCAGTGATTGCTGCGGGTGCAGGAGCTGCGCAGCTGTTAAGCACAGATTATGGAGCTATCGGTGTTATGTGCATGACGGTACTGTTTTTGTTCCGCAGGAAAAAAACGTGGCAGGTTATCGCAGGCTGTGTTGTCTTTTTGTGGGAGCTGACGGCACCCCTGGCGTTTGTGCCAGTCTGGTTTTACAATGGCAGGCGCGGGATGAAGCTGAAATATTTCTTTTATCTTTTTTATCCGGTTCACCTGCTGGTTCTTTACCTGATTTGCATCGCACTTGGCATTAATGGCTATTCTGCAATGTAGGAAGGCGGACGGCATGAGTGAAACGGCAAAGCCTTTTTTTACAAGGCAGCAGCTTGTAAAGTTAATCTGGCCCCTGCTGCTGGAGCAGTTTCTGGCAGTCACGATGGGGCTTGCAGATACATTTATGGTATCAAGCGTGGGAGAGGCAGCGGTTTCAAGCGTCAGCCTGGTAGATACGCTGAATGTGCTCGTGCTCCAGATTCTGGCTGCGCTGGCATCTGGCGGGGCGGTCGTTGTCAGCCAGTATGCGGGGCAGAAAAATACAGCAAGCATGAAAAAGTGTGCGGCACAGCTGTACAGTGTGCTTTTAATCAGTACAGTGGCAGTTATGGTGCTGGCGGCGGCTGGCAGCAGGTGGATTCTGCGCGTGATATTCGGGCAGATAGACGATGCTGTGATGGCTTATGCACAGACGTATTTTTTTATCAGCGCCATTTCGTACCCGTTTATGGGTGCGTATAACGCCGGGGCAGCGCTGTTCCGCGCCCAGGGCAACAGCAGGGTCAGCATGAAAGCGAGCCTTGTCATGAATGTGATTAATATTCTGGGCAATGCACTGCTGATTTACGGCCTGCGCATGGGCGTGCTGGGCGCTGCCCTCGCAACACTGGCAGGACGCGTATTCGCAGCAGTCTGGGTGACGATGCAGCAGCAGAAGCTGTCCAATCCGTTCCGGATAGAGCAGCTGGCAGACATGAAGCCGGAGCGGCAGCATATCCGGCCGATACTGGCCATTGGCATTCCAAGCGGGCTGGAAAACGGGATGTTCCAGATAGGAAAGCTCTGTGTCAGCAGCCTGACTGCAACGCTTGGAACAACTGCGATTGCAGCAAATGCCGTAGCCAATACGGTTGCCATGGTGGCAAATATTCCCGGCAATACGATAGGCCTTGCCGTCATTCCGGTGATAGGACAGTGCCTGGGCGCGGGGGATAAAGTACAGGCAAAACGGTATGCAAAGCAGCTGATGGCCGTGGCAGCCATCGGGCTGGCAGCTGCCAATATCCTCGTATATCTTTTGATTCCCGGTATTGCCGAAATCTATCATCTGACCAGGGAAGCGAAAGACATGTGCATTGCGGTTATCCGCGTATTTGATATTTTCAGCATCTTTTTCTGGGCACTCAGCTTTACCATGCCGCAGATACTGCGCAGCGGCGGCGATGCGCCTTACACCATGAGCGTCAGCATTCTGAGCATGTGGGTTTTCCGTGTCGTGCTGTCGTATTATTTTGTGCTCCGCATGGATATGGGGCTGATGGGCGTGTGGCTTGGCATGTGTGCGGACTGGATTTGCAGGAGCGTATTTTTTGCGGCACGTTTTTATGGGAACCGGTGGATGGAGCATAAGGTGGTGTAAAGAAATGCCTCTTGATTTTGCCCGTGCAATAGCGTATCATATTTAGTTAGCAGGAATTGTATGGAATGTACGTGTGTACGGAGGGCAGAATGAGAATTTCAACAAAAGGACGGTATGCGCTGCGCCTGATGCTTGACCTGGCGCTGCATAATACAGGGATGCCGGTCAGGATAAAGGAGATTGCATCAAGACAGGAAATATCGGATAAATATCTGGAACAGATTGTGGCCGTGTTAAACAAGGCGGGCTATGTGCGCAGTGTACGCGGCCCGCAGGGCGGCTACCTGCTGACCAGGAAGCCGGAAGAATACACGGTAGGGATGATTCTGCGGCTGACGGAAGGCAGCCTGGCTCCGGTCGAATGCCTGGATTCGCAGGCAGGCGCATGTGAAAAAAGCGATGACTGCGTGACCGTGCTTGTATACCGCAAGATGAATGAAGCCGTGAATGAAGTGATTGACCATATTACGCTGGCTGACCTGATGGGATGGAAACTGCAGAAGGACGGGGATTACATGATTTAACAGCGGATATGGCATCCGGCCTGTGACGGATGTAATACGGGGCTGGCGCATGAAGAAAAATGATACAGGGGGGCTGCTGCATCAGTGCGGCAGCCCTGTTTTTTTAATACTTAAGAAAATTAAGCATAATTCCTATTGACATAATAGGAAAACTAGGATATGATAGGCCTATCAAATTCGTGGGGCACAGACACGGGACAGGAGATAAATTATGGCAGAGAAAAATAATAAAAACAGGCCTTTCCGATTCGAAACATTACAGCTGCATGCCGGACAGGAACAGCCGGACCCGGCCACAGGTGCCAGGGCAGTGCCAATATACCAGACAGCGGCGTATGTATTCCGGGATTGCGGCCATGCACAGGCGCGTTTTCATCTGACGGATGCAGGAAATATTTATGGAAGGCTGACAAATCCGACACAGGATATATTTGAGTGCAGAATGGCAGCGCTGGAAGGCGGCGTGGCGGCACTGGCCGTGGCTTCGGGAGCGGCAGCGCTTTCGTATACCCTGCAGAATCTGGCGCTGGCAGGCGGGCATATTGCGGCAGCAAAAAATATTTACGGCGGGACATACAACCTGCTCGAGCATACGCTGGCGCAGTATGGCATTACGGCTTCTTTTTTCAATCCGGCCGATATGGCGGACGTGGAAGCTGCAATCAGGGAAAATACGAAGGCCGTTTTTATCGAAACGCTTGGAAACCCGAATTCGGATGTAACGGATATTGAAAAGCTTGCACAGCTTGCACATGCGCATAAAATCCCGCTTGTCGTGGATAATACATTCGCAACGCCGTACCTGGTACGCCCGATAGAATACGGCGCGGATATTGTCGTGCATTCGGCTACCAAGTTTATTGGCGGGCACGGCACGGCGATTGGCGGCGTCATCGTGGATTCTGGAAAATTTGACTGGGAAGCATCCGGGAAATTTCCGCAGATGACGCAGCCGGATGCAAGCTATCACGGAATCAGCTTTACAAAAGCGGCAGGTGCTGCGGCCTTTGTGACAAGAATCCGGGCAATCCTGCTGCGGGATATGGGTGCTGCGCTTTCTCCGGTACATGCGTTTATTTTTCTGCAGGGGCTGGAAACACTGTCCCTGCGCGTGGAACGCCATGTGGAAAATGCGCTGAAAACGGCACAGTTTTTAAACGGCCATCCGCAGGTGGAAGCCGTGCATCATCCTTCGGTCAGCCAGGAACCGGAACAGCAGGCACTGTATCAGAAATATTTCCCAAATGGCGGCGGTTCGATTTTTACGTTTGAAATCAAAGGGGATGCACAGAAAGCGGAAGCTTTTATTGACAATCTGGAGCTGTTTTCCCTGCTTGCAAATGTGGCAGATGCCAAATCGCTCGTCATTCATCCGGCAGGCACGACGCATTCGCAGATGAACGCACAGGAGCTGTTACAGGCCGGCATAAAACCAAATACGATACGCCTTTCCATCGGGATTGAGCATATCGACGATATTATTGAGGATTTGGAACAGGCATTCCAGGCAGTGCAGTGATTTTATAATGGAATGGGCAGGAATTCCGGAGACGGGATATCCTGGCAGCATGCCGGCGGGCATTAGGCGGAAGATATTATAAATTATGATTAGGAAAAGGTGGGAGCCATTTTATGGGCATTTATAAAAATATTATGGAGCTGACAGGCGGCACGCCGCTTATGGAGCTTTGCAATTATGAGAAAAAAAATCAGCTGGAAGCAGTCATTCTTGCAAAGCTGGAATGCTTTAACCCGGCGGGCAGCGTAAAGGACCGGATTGCAAAAAAAATCCTGCTGGATGCGTGGGAGAGAGGCGCAATCGGCCGGGATTCCGTGATTATAGAGCCGACCAGCGGCAACACAGGCATCGGGCTTGCATCGATTGCAGCGGCGCTTGGAATCCGCATTATCATTACCATGCCGGAAACGATGAGCGTGGAGCGGCGCAACCTGATGAAAGCTTACGGCGCAGAACTGGTGCTGACAGACGGTTCGAAAGGAATGAAAGGGGCAATTGAAAAGGCGAAGGAGCTGGCTGCTGAAATCGAAGGCAGCTATATGCCGGGACAGTTTGAAAACCAGCTGAACCCGCAGGCGCACCGGGAGACAACCGGGCCGGAAATCTGGAACGATACGCAGGGAAAGGTAGATATTTTTGTAGCCGGAATCGGTACGGGCGGCACGATAACCGGTACAGGCGAATACCTCAAGTCCCGCAACCCGGATATCCGGGTCGTGGCAGTCGAGCCTGCATCCTCGCCGGTTTTGTCAGAAGGCAGGCCGGGCGCGCATAAAATCCAGGGCATTGGTGCCGGATTTGTGCCAGATACTTTAAATACGGACGTATATGACGAAATTATCCGGGTGGAAAATGAAGATGCGTTTGCACAGGGACGGGAAATCGCAAGGACAGAAGGCATTCTTGCCGGAATCTCCTCTGGTGCAGCGCTCTGGGCGGCTGCACAGCTGGCCCGCAGGCCGGAGAATCAGGGAAAAACCATTGTGGCGGTATTTCCAGATACCGGGGAACGGTACCTGTCTACGCCGATGTTTGACAATTAATTTAAAAGGGGCTGTGAAAAAAATGGAGTGATTGAAACACCATTTTTCACAGCTCTTCTTTTTTGTTGTAGAAATTCATCCCTATCTTAAAAAAGTGTATACCTCCCCCTTACCCCCTGGAATAGCTGCTCTGTTTTTTATGCTGCTTCCGGGAGCCGCATCTTTTTATTCCTGAATTTATAGAGATTATGACCTATAGAAACCAGAAACAATTCCAGTTTCACCCTGTTCAGTCCTTTTCTTACCACCCGTTTATACCAGCGGTCGTATTTCATAACTCCAAACGTTCCTTCTGCCTGGATGGAGCGATTCATTCGCAGCAACGCCCCCTGGATGCTTTCTAGGTTTTCCAATACTTCTTTGTGCATGGAGCTTAGTTCCGAATTGATGCATACCGTCCTGTTTTTATCCGTCTTTTTGCATTGGGACGCGTATGGACAGCCGCTGCAGTCTTCGCACGTATAGTATTCCTCTTGACGGCCATATTGGTTTCCCCTCACAGCCTTTCTATAGGCAAAATGGAATTTCTTCCCTCCTGGACACATCAGATCGCCATCCGGATCCACGTGAAAGTTTACCGCCCGGAATGGGTCATCATGATAGTTTTTATCCTTTGTTTCCTTTTTGTACATGGGAAACTTCATGTACTTCTCCATACCGTGTTCCTGGCAGTAAATATAATTATTGAACGAGCCATACCCGGCATCCGCAACCGGATATTTCGGGTAAAACCCATACAATTCCTTAAACTTCTCCATAAGTGGTACGAAACAGTCCATATCTGAGCGGTACTGCATCACATCCACCACCGCTATGTATTCATCTGCCACTCCAAGCTGAATGTTATAGGCTGGGAGAAGCTGGTCATTTCCCATATAGTCCTTTTTCATCCTCATAAATGTGGCGTCATGGTCTGTCTTCGAATAACTGTTGCGGTCCGGGCCGCAGATCCGGATTTTGTCCACGTATTCTTTCAGCTTTTCCGTATATTCTTTCAACTTCTCATAATAACACTGTTCCCTGGTTTTCCGGTTCCCCTTGCCGTGGACAAACTCCTTTTCGTCAATCCGGCACTTGAAAGCGTACCTGCTTAGAATCATTTCCAGACATTGCGGATTATATTCCGTGTTTGTTTCGACCTTCAGCCCGGTATATGCCAGATCCGCGTTGATCTGGTTCAGCACCTGGGTAATCTTTGCAAACAGCCGGTATCTGAATTTTTCCGTGCTCTTTTTCCAGACCCAGGTATATTTGTTAGCGTTCGCCTCAAATTTTGAGCCGTCTATATAGAGATGTTCCAGGTCTACTCCGTCTTCCTTTCGGATGTACTCCATAACGGCACGGAAGATGTCTTCGGCATTTCCATTGATTTCCTCATTAATAAAATATCCAAAGGCACGGTAACTGGGCGTTTCATAATCCATCAGATACATGTAACGGATATTGACTCTGCACCGGTCCTCCAGTTCTCTTAAGCTTGCGTATCCTGTGTCCATAAAGCCAAATAAGATTGTTTTAAGCATGTTGACCCGATTATATCCCGGCCTGCCATAACGGTATACTGGCTCAGGCTTGAGATACTGTTCGATTTCGATCTCCTCCATGATCTGGTCAAATGCCAATACCGGATCGCAGATATCTAAACTATCTGCAAGAAATAGTGGTAATCTTCCCTGCTTTGGACTATAATAATGATTGGTATTATTTTTCATGGCAGATAAATTATACCAAAAAGAAAAGAACACCTCCAGGTTTTATTCCTGAAAGTGTTCTTTTTTTGTTAAGAGACTTTTTTCACAGCCCCCTGACTCTTATTCTCTTTATTCGTCCTGAACTTCTGTTCCCTTTCGCACTTACTTATGATGTGGCTCTCCATAATAGCCTTAAGTGCGTAAATTGCTTAAAAATGAATCTTTTTGA
>OFGA01000280.1_pt1 | contig 46254 bp, 41 predicted proteins | sample 1521471 | NCBI WGS metagenome assembly OFGA01 (sample SAMEA3504086, study PRJEB24116) | mouse gut metagenome | biome: mouse gut; feature: mouse-associated habitat; material: faeces | place: Denmark | collected 2011 | reverse complement strand
CCCCCTGCCGCTTTTGGGTGCCTTCGGACGGATTAAATCGGCCGCAGCGCTGTGCAGCTCGTGGCGGCAGGAAGCATAGGCCGCCCCGGCGGAACACAAAAGCGCAGCCGCCATCGACAGGACAGCCAGCCACGGGTCAAAGAAATATGAAATATCCCCCATGCTGTACATAATGCTGTAGCCCATCCAGATAACCTTCGGGAACAGCCATGTGCCGCCCGCGCAGCCGGCTGCTGCCCCGAGCATTGCGGCTGAACCGGCATAAAACAGGTATTTGCCCATAATCGCGCCGTCCCCATAGCCTAGCGCCTTGAGCACGCCAATCTGCGTGCGCTGCTCCTCTACCATCCGGTTCATCGTGGTCATGCAGACAAGCGCGGCCACAAGAAAAAAGAATACCGGAAATACATCCGCAATTGCCGCCACGATATTGGCATCGCTTTCATAACAGGCATATCCGATGTTTGTATTTCTTGTCAGCACATAAGAATCCGGCTTTTCCAGCTCTGACAGCTCCGTTCTGGCATCCTCGATTTTTGCCTGTGCATCGGACGTTTCTTTTTCAAATTCTGCCTCGGCATCGGCGTATTCTGCTTTCGCATCCGATAACTCCTTCTTTCCCTTTTTCCAGTCAGCCCGGCCGTTTTCCAGCTCCTTTTGTGCATCCGCCAGTTTCGTGCGTGCCTTCGCCAGCCTGCGCCGCCCGTCTGCCAGCTGCGCCTGGCCGCTTTCCAGCTCTGCTTTCGCTGCCGCAAGCTCCCTGCGCCCGCTTTCCAGCTCTCTTTGCGCATCGTCCAGCTGCTGCTTTCCCTGCGAAAGCTGTTTCCTGGAATGCTGCAGCTGCTGCCTGTTCCTTTCAAGCTCTGCGCTGGCGGCTTCCAGTTTCTTTCTGCCTGCCACAAGCTCCCCTTTCCCGGCTTTTATCTGCTTTTTTCCTGCCGCAAGCTGGGCGAGGGCATCTGCCACCTGTCCAAGGCCGTCCTGAACCTGGGCCCGGGCGTCCTGCAGCTTTTCCTGTCCTGACTCGATTTCCCGGATGCCTGCCGCAAGCTGCTGCATGCCTTCTTCGATTTCCTGTTTTGCAGCCTGAAGCTGCTGTGTGCCTTCTTCGATTTCCTGCTTTCCAGACGCTGTCTGTGCAAGGCCCGCTTCGGTCTGCTGCTTTGCAGCCTGTACCTGCTGCATGCCTTCTTCGATTTCCTGCTTTCCAGATGCTGCCTTTGCAAGGCCCGCTTCTATTTCAGCCAGCTGTGCCCCGTACTGCTCCCGGTCTGCCTGTCCGCTGGCATATGCCTGCTCCAGCTGTGCTTTCTGTCTGTCCAGTGCCGCCTTTTGGCTTTCCAGTTCCTGTTCTTTGGATTGCAGCTGTGATTCCTGTGTTTCCAGGGATGCTGCCTGGCTTTTTAAGAATTCTTCCTGCTTTGCCAGTTCTGCTTTTTTTTCTGCCAGTTCTGTTTCCTGCCGCGTTAACGCTTCCTCTTTGCCGGACAGCTCCGCCTTTTGGCTTTCCAGTTCTTTCTTTTTCGCGTTCAGTTCTGTTTCCTGCGCTTCCAGGGATGCCTTCTGGCTTTCCAGTTCTTTCTTTTTCGCGTTCAGTTCTGTTTCCTGTGTTTCCAGACGGGTTTCCTGCTCTTTCAGCTCTGCTTCTCTGGCAGGCAGCCCTTCCTGCTGGCTGCGGATGTCCTGTCCTGCCTTTGCAATTGCAGCCTTGCCGTCTGCAAGCTTTTTCTCATTCACTGCAAGCTCCTGCTTTTTCTGGTCAAGCTGCGCCTGTGCACCGGCCAGCTTCTGTTCGTTTTCCCGCACCTGTGCCCTGCCGCCTGCCAGCTCCTTTTCATGCTCCCGCAGCTCCTGCTGCCCGTCTGCATATTCCTGCTGTCCGCCGGAAAGCTTTTTCTGTGCATCCAGCAGTTCCCGCCGTCCGTCGGAAAGCTCCTTTTGTGCATCCTGGATTTTACGGTGCGCATCGTCCAGTTCTTCCTGTGCTTCTGCTTTTTTGCTGTCCAGTTCTGCCTGTGCATCGTCGATTTCCTGCTGCGCGTCGCCTGTCAGCCTCTGATAGCGTGCCAGTGCAAGCGCTTGCGTTTTTTCTTCCATGCCATCCAGAATGGAATCGATATAAGCTTCGTATTCATCGGTATAAACGTCATATTTCTGCTTTGCGGTCACATAGATTTCCGTCAGGTAATCACAGCTGAACGCATCCTGCGGCACATATAAAAATGCCGCAACCTTTCCATCCCCGACAGACGACGTGCCGCGCTCAAAATTGATATAATAAGGAGAACGCACAATTCCGACCGCCGTAAATGTGCGCTCTCCAAACATATCGAGCGTATCTTTCTCATTATTATCCGTAACTGTAATTTTTGTTCCAACCGCTTCGCTGCCATACTGCGCCGAGTCCAGCAGGCATTCATCCGCGCGCTGCGGCATCCTTCCGGCTGTAACGACAATCCGGCTGATAGATTCGGGCACGGTATGGAATTTATAAACAGACTCATTCCCGTCCCCGGCATCACAGAGCGCATCCACAGAAACTGCCCCTTCCGCATCGGCTGTTTCTTCCATTTCTGCCAGCTGTCCGGCATCCCCTTTTTCAAATCCGATATCCGATAACAGGCGCAGGTCAAAAAAATTCTGTTCGGATAAATACGCATTTTCTGTTTTTATCATCGCAGGCGTTGTTGCCTTCAGCCCGGAAAACAGCCCCACGCCCAGCATTACGATTGCAAAAATGGCAAGGTAGCGCCCAAGGCCCGCCCTGATTTCCCTGACCGTCGTTTTTATCATCCCACTGTTCATGCATCTGCTCCTGTCTTTACCACTCGATTTCTTCTACCGGCACAATATTCCGGTTCTGCTCCATGCTGGCAACCGTTCCGTTTTTTACCGTAATGACGCGGTCTGCCATGGCGGTCAGCGCCTGGTTGTGCGTAATGACCACGACCGTCATCCCCTTTTCGCGGCAGGCATCCTGCAGCAGACGGAGCACGGCCTTTCCTGTTTCATAATCCAAAGCCCCGGTCGGTTCGTCGCACAGCAGCAGCTTCGGATTTTTGGCAAGCGCCCGCGCAATGGCGACCCGCTGCTGCTCCCCGCCGGATAACTGCGCCGGAAAATTCCCGGCCCTGTCCTTTAGGCCGACCATTTCAAGAACCGTGCCTGCATCCATCGGATTTTTGCAAATCTGAGCCGCCAGCTCTACATTTTCCAGTGCCGTCAGGTTCTGCACCAGGTTGTAAAACTGAAAGACAAATCCAATATCGTGACGCCGGTAAGCGGTCAGCTGCTTTTTCCCAAATGCAGAAATGTCCGTGCCATCCAGCAGCACCTGTCCTGCCGAAAGCGAATCCATCCCGCCTAAAATATTTAAAATCGTCGTCTTGCCCGCACCGGATGCCCCGACGATAACACAGAATTCGCCTTTTTCAATGACAAAATTCACGTCCCTTAATGCTTCAATATCGACCTCGCCCATGTGGTAGGTTTTGCTGACTTTTTTGAACTGTACGAATGAACCCATGCTTTTGCTCCGTTCTTTTTTCTGCTATTTCAGACAGCTTCCCATCGTTTCTGATTCTGCCTTTGCCAGGCACATCTTTTTGTAAAAAGCAATCCCAATGCACAATACCTTCTGATACCCCTGCCTTTGCACCCTGCGCGCATACTGGTTACGTTCTATCTGCGCAAGTGCCTTCCTGCACTCCTGCTCAAGCGTGCTTTGGCTGCCCGCTGTTTTTGCTTCTACAACTGCTGCCCGGCGGTTTCCCCTGTCTTTGATAACCAAATCAGTCCGGCCCAGCCCGTTTTCATAATTCGATTCCACCGCATAGCCTGCGCTGGAAAAAAGCCCTGTCAGAAATGCATGGTAAAAGCTCTCCCGGTAATCAAAATAGCTGATGGTATCAAACAGCAAATCCGATAAAATTCCGGTCAGCTTATCCATATCCGCATTCCACAAAGCCGCAAAAAGCGTCCTGCGGTCACTTCCTGCGGCCTTTTTTTCAAACCATTCTGCCACGCTTTTACGGAAAATATCTTTCACTTCCTCGTTTGGTATGCGCAGTGCCGTCTCTCCTTCCAAAAGACAGTCATCGCTTAAAAGCTCCTTCTTATGTACCCTGGTCAGATATCCGGTCATATAAAGCAGGCTCCACAGGTTTGACTCAGAAGATTCCATAACATCGTAAGTAAGGTTTTCTGAAATCCTTTCTTTTATATAAGCCCCGTTTAAAAGTGTTTCAAATTTTTCTTCTGCGGAAAATCCAGTCCGGCTTAAAAACCTGCCAATAACTGCATTATCACTCGTATGCTCCCAGAAATTTTCCGGCTTTTGCAGCTGGCCGGCTTTCAGCTTTTTGACATAATTGAGCACATCCCATGGACAGTACATATCCATGCCGCCAAAATTATAGCCATCATACCACTGGCGGATAATTTCTGCGTGGCCTTCGCATTCCATATCTGCAAGCAGCTGTTCCACTTCTTTCTGAGTAAACCCGAAAAACTGGCGGAATCCTTTATCTGAAACGGTATTCACCACAAAATGATTTGCTCCTGTAAAGATGCTTTCCTTTGCAATACGCAGGCAGCCCGTCAGCACGGCAAACTGCAGGTGCGGATTATCCTTGAGCGCCGTACTGAACATGGTACGCATAACATCCATCATTTCCGCATAATAATGGCCGCTTTCTGCCTTTGCAGCCGGCACATCATATTCATCTAACAGCAGAATTACCTTCCGTCCATAATGCGCATGCATCAGCTTCATCAAAAAGCGCAGCGCATTGCGGACCTCGGTGCTGCCTGCTTCCCCTGCTTTGAGCTGCAGGAACTGCTGCCGCTCCTGGATATCCAGGGTTTCATCCCGCCCCAGGTAAGCATGGTCCCGGCACAGGCCGGCCAGCTCATATGCCAGCTGCCCATACGCCGTGTCAAACGCCAGCCCGCCCACGTCCTTCAGCGTCAGATACAAAACCGGAAACTGGTTCTGCCATTCTGCACACAGCTTTTTCTCATGCGAAATTTCCAGTCCCTCGAACAGGCTCCTGCTGTCTTTTTGTATATCGAAAAATTCAGCCAGCATGCTCACTGCCATTGTTTTTCCAAACCGCCTCGGCCGGGTAAACAGCATGATTTCCGTTCCCCGCGCATCCAGCAGCTGTTTAATAAGTCCTGTTTTATCAATATAATAGCTGCCCTGGGCACGTACCTTGGCAAAATCAGAAATTCCTACCGGAATTGACGCTGTGTTCATTGCGGGGCCTCCTAAACTGATTCATAAAATAAATCATAGCATATCTGTGCCGGGAGTTCAATACGGCAGATCAATTTGCAATAATGCGGTACTGCATCTGATAGCCGGAAAGAAACCGGTTCAGAACTTTTGCCGAAGCTTCCAGCTGCCCTGCTGCCTTTACCAGGTCAGAACCTTTTAATTCTATCAGGTATGCCATGCCTGTTTCTTCCTTTGATATGATGCAGGGCGCATGTTTCGCGCACAGCGATGGAAAGCCCTTCAGCGGCATTCCTCTTTCCCACCTTCCCCCTCTGGCTCCTGCAAATCCACAAGCCTGTCAAAATCCTCGTTAATAACTTTTGATATTTCATCGATTCTTTCATTCTGAATCATGCAAATCTCTGAATCCATGCAGTTTTCCATTGTGCCATCTTTTGCAAACCACGAATCAATCCAGAACATATCCGGTATCACTTTACTGGCCAGGGCTGCTCAAAGTCTCCAGTCAGATAAATGATTCTGTTTTATCCCGCAATTCCGGGATGTCCTCGCTGATAATCTCCCAAACGAGCCGGAGATTTACGCCCTCATAGTCGTGGACAATGCGATTTCGCAGACCATACAGGGAATTTCCGGATGGGACTCTGCAAAGGAAGTATCCACAACACGGCACAGCTCTCCCAACTGGCTGAGTTTGAAAAGACCGTTGTCCTATCCTTTCTTCTTTCCATCAGCAGGCACCTGCAGCTTAAACACATCCCCGCAGTGCAGCTGCACAAGCCGCTCTCCCAGCACCGGCTTCATCAGGCCTATCGCATCCTGCCCGGTACAGTGTCCGGTGTAAAACACTATGCCCGTGGCTGCCAGTTCTTCTGCCGTGCGCAGGATGATGTCCTTTTCCTGCTGTGTATAACCTGTCTTTTTCATCATATGAAACCCGCTGATAACCGCATCCGGGTACCCGCCGTATTCTCCGTTATATTTATCCAGGATGTTTAAAATTCCGTTATGCGCACAGCCGCTTATAAGCACCGTCTGAGACTCCCGTACCACAAGGCACTGCTCATGTACAAAGGCATCCTGTATCATCTGCCCCTCCTGTTTTTGGGACAGCACAAGATTGCCCTGCGGCCAGAACCGCCTTCCGGAAATATCCGAAAAAAGAGACAGCTCTTTATCAATATCAAGCCTGCCTTCGGTCAGCCGCAGATTGGCAAGCCGCCCAATCTGCTTATCGATGCCGATATAACGCCCGCCATGATAATAATCCCCAAGCGCCGCCCTGTGCATGTAAATAACCGCACTGCTGTTGATATCACAAAAAGCCAGCAGCCCGCCTGCATGGTCATAATGCCCGTGGCTGATAACCACCGTATCTGCGCGGGACAAATCAATGCCCATCTTTTGCGCGTTCTGCACCGTTTTTTCACTTTTCCCGGTATCTGCGAGCACCCTGTGATGCTCCGTTTCGATATAGACGCTGAACCCGTGCTCATATGCACAGCCCGCCTGCCCGCAGGTATCTTCCATCAGTACCGATATTTTTATCATTTCATTTCTCCTTTCCTGCAAACGCAAAGTCCTGTGTGAACAGTAACGTTCACTCCGCTGCAGACAGGCAGCCGAATTTTTTTAATTTACAAATCCATCCACAGACTGTATAATAAAAAAGTCACTGTTCACACCCTGCCAGCCCGCAGAAATAAAATCCAGGCATTCCTGCAGCGTGCCCCGTGCACGGAATCCGGGCAGATGCCTGTCCGGGCTGATATTACATACCAAAAAGGAGATACCTTCATGATAACTGCTGTCAGCCAGTTTTTTACATCCGTATTTCATACGGTCTATTTTATTCTGTGGGGCGATTTGATTACCATCCCGCTGCCTGGCAAAAGCTCGCTCGGGCTTTCGCTGCTCGTACTTATCCTGATTCCATCCGGAATCTATTTTACAATAAAAACCCGGTTTCTGCCACTGCGTCTTTTTCCCGAAATGCTGAAAATCACGACGGAAAAAAAGTCCGCCGCAAAGGATGACGCCCAGGGCCCGAAGGATGCCATCTCAGGCGTGCAGGCCCTGATTGTATCAACTGCCACGCGCGTCGGCATGGGAAACCTGGTCGGCGTTGTAGCTGCCATCTCTGCGGGCGGCGCAGGAGCAGTATTCTGGATGTGGCTGATTGCGCTGCTTGGTTCTTCCACTGCTTTTGCAGAAGGCACCCTGGCACAGATTTACAAGGAAAAAGACCCGCTTTATGGCGGATTCCGGGGCGGGCCGGCCTATTACATACACCATTTTTTCAAAAAAGATGCAAAAAATGGCAGGCGCTCTGTCATCGCATGCCTGTTTGCCCTGTCCGGGCTGATTTGCTGGTGCGGCATCAGCCAGGTCATTGGCAACTCGGTTTCGTCTGCCTTTGAAAATGCCTTCCATATCCCGCCGCTTTATACGACGATTGTACTCGTTGTTTTTGCAGCTGTCATCGTGCTGCGCAAAAATGCCACCGTAAAAGTACTGGATATTATCGTGCCGGTAATGGCAGCCTGCTACTTTGTCATTACCATATTTATTATCCTGAAAAATGCCGGGCAGCTTCCGGCTGTATTCCAGCGGATTTTCCTGGAAGCCTTCGGCCTGCGCCAGGCTGTGGCAGGCGGATTCGGCGCGGTACTGATGAACGGTGCCAAACGCGGGCTGTTTTCCAACGAAGCCGGTTCCGGCTCTGCCCCGTGTGCCGCTGCCGCAGCAGATATCAGCCATCCGGCCAAAGAGGGCCTGTTGCAGGCATTCGGCGTGTTTATCGATACGATTGTCATCTGCAGCTGCTCTGCCATGATTATGCTGCTGACCCCTTCCGGGCTGACAGACGGGCTGGAAGGCATGGACCTTTTGCAGGCTTCGATGCAGTATCATATGGGAAAAGCCGGCGTGGTTTTTATTGCAGCTATCTTATGGCTGTTCAGCTTTTCCACCTTTATCGGCATCCTGTTTTATGCAAGGTCCAATGCAGCCTACCTGTTCGGGGATAACTGGCTGTCACAGACGCTGTACAAAATTCTGGCCCTGATTATGCTTTTTATCGGCGGCATGGCTGCTTATACGTTTGTCTGGGATCTGGGAGATGTCGGCATCGGCCTGATGACGATTTTTAACATGACAGCGCTGATACCGCTTGCGCCACAGGCAGTGCAGTCGCTTGCGGATTATGAACGCAGAAAAAAAAGCGGACAATTATAATACAGCGTCCTGCTGGCTTTATCCGCAGCCAGCAGGACGCTGTATTTATTCACGCAGTATTTTATCCATTGCCTTCCCCTTTGCAAGCTCATCCACCAGCTTATCCAGGCGGCGTATTTCCTGCATCAGCGGTTCTTCGACGTTTTCCACCCGGACGCCGCAGACCACGCCTTTTATCAGGACTCTTTTTTCATTCATCTGAGGGGCGTTTTGGAAAAACGCCCCATAAGAAACCTGTTTTCCATTCATTTCGTCCAGCTGCTGCTGGCTGTAGCCGGTCAGCCATTTTGTCACTTCGTCTACTTCTTCCCTTGTCCTGCCCTTCCTCACGGCTTTATCCACAAGAAGCTGGTAGACCTTTGCAAAATCCATTCCGTATACTTTTTCACTGTTCATTTGCGGCTTCTCCTTATTTCGTGCCAAAAATCCGGTCTCCCGCATCGCCAAGGCCCGGACAGATATAGGCGTCCTCATTCAGGCAGCGGTCTACGCAGCCGCAGTACAGCTGCACATCCGGGTGTGTTTGATGAAGGCGCTGCACGCCTTCCGGTGCTGCGATAATGCTCAGGAATTTAATGGTTTTCCCGCCATGCTCTTTGATAAAATCCACGGCTGCCACTGCCGAGCCGCCGGTTGCAAGCATCGGGTCCAAAACGGCAATCGTGCGCTCCTCAATCGGGCTTGGCAGCTTGCAGTAGTATTCCTGCGGCTCATGCGTCTCATGATTGCGGCACAGCCCGATATGGCCGACCTTGGCGCTTGGCACCAGCGTCAGTATACCGTTTACCATGCCAAGCCCGGCACGCAGTATCGGCACAACGGCCAGTTTTTTCCCGGATATCATCGGCGTCTGGCAGGTTTCCAGCGGTGTTTCCACCTCGACCGGCTCCACCGGAAGGTCACGCAGCGCTTCATAGCCCATTAAAACCGCTATCTCCTCAACCAGCTTGCGGAATTCATTCGTACCGGTCTTTTTATCCCGCAGCATGGAAATTTTATGCTGAATCAGCGGATGGTTCATTAAAAATACGTTTTCCATGGATTCTCCCCCTCTTTACATTTTTTCATTCGTATTTTCAAAACGGATATTGTCAAAACTGAATGTCACAGATTTCCTGCATATCTGCCTTGTGCATCTTTTCTACACCCGTCCCTGCTTGTCAGCCAGCAGCGGCTTGATGGCGCGGTATATGCTGCCCGCTTTTTCGCTGTCCTTAAGCTCCTTAATCAGGGCGTTATGCACTTCCTGCTTTGACCTGCAGCGCTGTATAATTTCTGCGGTTACAGGCACATCTGCCCTGTCCTGAATCAGATTTTCAATATCCGCATACAGTTTTTCCTTTTCCGCATTTTCATCCCTTCCCGTGCAGTCCATCACGATTTTTACAATCACCCCTTCTTTATTCCAGTAATTGACAAGCACCGAAAAGCCGCCGTCTGCGGTCACAATAAAGTATTCCGTGTTTTTATCGTCCCTGTGCTTATAAATCAGATACCCGAGATACGAAGACAGCTGGAAATCCAGCGCATTTTTCGTTCCGATTTCTACTTTCTGATAGGATATTTTTGCCTTTGCCTCGTTTAAAATAAAATGAAGGTCAAACGTCAGGCTGTCTGCATTTTCACTGTAAAAAATACAGACCCGGTCATGTTCTGACAGGGTGCTTAATCCGTCCAGGCCATGAATTCTCACATTTTCGTAATCAATTAAATAATATGCCATATTTTTATCATCCTTTTCTTCAGCTTTCGCTGTTCCTTTCTTTTCCAGCAAAGCGTGCCCGTTTTGTACGCCAGAAAGCTGCAGGCACGCTTTGCAATAGTTTATGCAGTTTTTCTTTCCGGCGTTCGGATTTCCTGTAACTGTTCCGATTCCATGCTGCAATTTCTCTATCTATTATAATCGATTACAGCGTTTTTGCAAGAAATTTTCATCTGTTAATATTTAACCTGTAACAAAGAATCCGGCAAAACACTCCCTTTCCGTTGTTTCATAATCCCTTATGCTTATTTGCCTTTCAGCTGTTTTTTCAAATAATCCTGCAGTGCCTTATCCACACAATATACATAACAGCCCTTCATTCCGCGTGTCATCAGCGTCCTGTATGTATTTTTGATAATCTCATCTGCTATTTCCCGGGCTTTTATTGGATTTTCTTTATTCATTTTTTTAATGCCGCGCAGGGACTGGTCTGTTTTTGCCCGTTTTTCAAAATCCGTTATAACACTGCCGTCTTCATACCGCATATCTTCTCCAATAATAACTCCGACATAGTCAAATTCCAGTCCCTGTGAAGAATGAATGCAGCCAGCTTCATTTACCGATGTTTTGTCAATTGCAAATGTACTTGTATTTCCAAGATTCCAGCTGATTTCAAAATCCCCGATTTTAATGTCATGCACTGAGGTATCGTTTTTTCCGGATGATATCCAGTCCCAGCAGTACCCTGCAAGAATTCTTGACCTGTTTGAAATCCTGTTGCATTCCAGAATCATATGCTGCATCTGCTTTGGGGAATCACAGATTCTGATATCATAATCAATCTCCCGCATGTCATGATTTGCCGTTTCCCGGATTTCCAGAACACTGTCCAGCCATGCCAGATATCCGTCTGAGCCGTCACAGCGGAACTGCGAAACCAGCTCCAGCTCCGTAACCTGCGACCCTTCTGCCCTGGCCCATTTTTTGATTTCTTCCACGCTTCCAATATCACTGAGCGTCACACGCTGTCTTTCATCTATAAAGAAAACACTGCAAAGCGACGAATGGATAATTTCCTTAATCTGGTTTTCCCCCATATTGTGAAACATGCCCGATTTGGCATTCAGCCGGTGTGCTTCATCCACCAGAAGCGTATCTGTCACATTTAACTCTGTATCTGTATAAATGCCGGAACCCTTAAACATATTGTCAACGCTGCTTCTTTTAAGGTGCCCTTTCAGTTTTTTCAGGTATACATTTCTCGGAGCGCTGTTTTTGGAAACATACTGTGCAAACTGTCCCTGTCTTGTCAGTTCAGCCAGAAGATTTACAGCAACTACTGTTTTTCCTGTCCCGGGCCCTCCTTTCACAATAATTGTATTTTTACAGTTCTGCCGCTTTGACTGGCGCGATTTTTTTAAAATCTCCTCATAAACTACCTTCTGCTCATCCAGCATTATAAATTCCTGATTACCCTTGAGCATATTTGTAATAGCATCCTGCAGGCTTTTTGACGGATGGATTTTTCCATTGTCTATTGCATAAATCAGCTTCTTATCGTCCCCTCTGCAGACACATTTTCTGATAAAATTACGCAGCTGCATAGCTTCACCCCTTGTATAAGCAGGCGAGTCTTTGATATAGTCCTGATACTGCTGCCTGTCCAGAGCATCGTTGTCCTTTCTGCGGTAATTATGCAGGTACGCACATGGCCACAGCCTGATATTGCCATCCTGGACAGATTTATTATAATCCCGAATCAGCGAGGCATAGGACCATGCCTGATAAGACGGATGCACCACTTTCCTGAGTGCATTTCCTGTATAGGTTTCCACAAGGCCGTCCTGCCCGTCGACAGCTTCCACCCTGTCCCACTGCTTGAGTTCAATAATGACAGCATTCGGCGCATCATTTGCACTGTACCCCGTAATAATAAAGTCCACACGCTTGGACGTCTGCGGAATGTTATACTCAATTGCTACTCCTGCATTATCTGGAATTTCCTTATCATTTAATACCTTATACATATATTCCAGTGAATTTTCCCATGAGCGGAATTCATTGGCCGCCGTGCGCCTGTTCATCTTCTGATAAATATTCCGCTCGATTTCTTCTGCTATCGTGTCCTGTTCCACACCGATAAGAAAATCTGTCTTATTTCCATCGTATACTATCATAATCGTTCTCCTTCCGCAAATGCAAAAAGCAGCCTGCATCCGCACTGTACCTTTTTCCCTGCTTTCAAGCATATCATAATCTGGTACAGGGTGCAAATACATCTGCTTCCCATGTTTCGGAGAAAAACAATCCCGCTTTATCATTTTTCAAAATCCCCGCAAACAGCCCATCCACATACACAAAAGCCGCAAAATCATGACACCCTTACACACCCCTTCCCGGCATTCAGCAGCACCCTGGCTGCAAACATCCCGTTTTCCACTGCAAATTCTGCTTCCCCATTATAAAACGCCGCTGTCTTAAGCACGCTGAAAATGCCTGTTCTGCTTCCCTTTCCGGACTCTGGCAGGCCGTGTTTTAATTTCACGTCCGCAGCACAGGTATTGCAGCACTGAATCACGATTTTGCAGCCCTTGCGCATGACGGATATATGGATTTTCTTTTCCTTTCTGCCGCTTGCGGCACATCCGTGAATTGCATTCTCAAAAATATTTGCAATAATGGCAACCAGGTCGATATCCTCTACTGCAATCTCTCCGGCCGCTTTTACATGCATCGTGACCTGGATGCCTTCCTGCTCTGCCCGCCTTGCATAAACGGATAAAATATTATGAATCGTTCCACAGCCATTGGCGTAACTCAAAGCACCCTGCGTTTTATGCTGCTCCAGCTCCTGGCGGTACTGCCTGACATAGGCAAGCAGCTCCTCTTTTTCATTGTTCCTGGCATATTCCTCAATAAACAGGCAGTGGTGTCTTGCATCGTGGCGGATTCTGTCCAGCTCCTGCCTGGATTCCTTCATCAGCTCCAGCTGGTGCCGGATCAGCCTTTCATTCGTTTCGAGCAGTTCTTTTTCTATCTGGCAGCGGCGCTCCCTGCCCTTGTGGAAATACAGCTGGTATACCAGATACTGGATGACCCCGGACATAAAAAACAAAATGGCTGTCCGTATCATGCGGATGGCAGAAAGCTCATGCGTGCCCGGCCAGAACGCTATCAGCGCAGCAATCAGTATTGATAAGACCACGGTAACCGCACTGAACCAGTCCATTTCCCCGCTCAGGTATTCGATTCCGTCCAGAAAATTTCTGCGTACCCGAAACGCAAGCAGAAAAAGCATCACGGCTGCTATTCCTATGCGGATCAGGATATCTGCAAAGATGCTCCCGCCAAAGCAGACACGGGAAATATCAATGCCGCAGAATACCGTTATGGACAGCAGGTAAAACCCGAGCGCCAGCTTATACAGTCCGGTATAAATTGTGTCCGGGCTCATTTTGATGCAGAAAATCCCGATAGCCGGAATGGAAAGCATCCCCGCAAACCGCACATAATTCTCATAGTCATACACATACCAGAAGCTGAAGGCAATGCCTGCAAGCAGTCCGAATATCATATATCCAGCCGCTTTTCTGCGCATGGAAGGCCCCGGCCGGTCCAGCAGGAGAAATACCCCCATCATCAGCCCCGCACCCATGCTGTTTCGCAGCAGTGCAATCCAAAACGAACCTCCCAGCATCTTACCCCTGCTCCTTTACCTGCTGTTTTATCCATTCGGACAGAAAGCCGACGGCTGTGTATACGCCAAAATAAACCACCGGGATAAACAAATACTCGCCGCCGGCAGCCTGATACCCCCTTCTTTCATATGCATACTGTACAGCCCAGTTTCCGGTCAGAAACGTCACTGCCATCGCAGCTGCAGCTGCAAAAAACTGCTGGACAATCCTCCTTAACATAATTCTCCTCCTATGCATTTTCTCCTCTGTAAGTCTTTCTGTACGAAAAGCATAGCAGAATTTTTATGTTCTGCAAAGAAGACAGGAACCATTTGCATTTTTTCCGGAATCTTTTGCGCATCTTCTGCCACGCACAGATTTCCGCAGCAGCCAGAAGCTTTTATGCCAGAATCACAGGCAGCCGCTGTCCAAGCCTGCACAGCAGCTCGTTGCTGATGCTGCTGCTTTGTCCTGCTACTGCCGGCGCTGTAAGTTCTTCGATTTCTTCCCCAATCAGCAGCGCTGTATCGCCCACTGCTGCATCCTTTACATCTGTAATGTCAATAGCCATCTGGTCCATACAGACACGCCCGATAACCGGCACCCGCTGCCCCCTGACCAGCACGCTGCCCCGCCCGCAGGACAGGCTTCTCGGATAGCCGTCGCCATACCCGGCTGCAAGAATGGCAATCCGGCTGTCGCGCTGTGCTGTAAATGCCCTGCCATATCCGGCGCTGCTTCCTTTTTTCAGGTTCCTGACAAGCACAATCCGGCTTTTCAGCGAAAGCACCGGGCGCAGGTCCAGCTTCAGCCTTGTCTCATCTCCCAGCGAACTGTACACGCCGTATAAGGCAACACCCGCCCGGATATAATCACAGGCCGTTTCCGGGTAATTCAAAAACCCGTAGCTGCTCTGGATATGCAGCTTTGGCAGCCGGATGCCGCTTTGGGCCAGGGCATCCGAAAGATTGTAAAACCGCTGTATCTGTTTTCTTGTAAAGGCTTCATCCTCTGGCAGCCTGCTGTCCGCACAGCACAGGTGGGTATACATGCCGCATATATCCAGGTATTTCATGCCAAACACTTCCCGTACACCGGAAACATCCTTATGCGCAAGCCCGAGCCTGTGCATTCCCGTATCGATTTTGATATGGGCCCTGACCGGAATGCCCTGGCTGTTCAGCTTTCCTGCATACTCCAGATCTGTCAGCGTCTGCATCAGGTCATATTCCTGCAGCTGTCTGGCACGTGCCGTATCTGTATGCCCGAGAATCAGTATCTCGCCGCGGATGCCTCTCCTTCGCAGCAGCAGCGCTTCGTCTATCGATGCTGCCGCAAATGCAGACACGCCCATCTGATTCAGCGCGCAAGATATTTCATATGCCCCGTGCCCGTATGCCTGTGCCTTCACGACAGCCATCAGCTGGCATCCGGCCGGCATGGCGTTTTGCAGCGTGCGGACATTATGGCGCAGATTCGCGGTATTTACTTCAATCCATGCACGGCCTGTTTTTTCGGAGATTTCTTCCCTGTCTGGCGGCAGAATGCGTGCAGGCTGTGACACAACGGTGCAGCCATCCGGAATATCCGTGGTAACGACTGCGCCCGCGCCGATTTTTACATGGTTTCCGATTTTAATATCCCCAATCAGCACCGCCCCGGCTCCAATCAGGCAGCCATCGCCAATAACCGGCGCCCTTCTTGCGGATTCCCCGATGGTGGCATTCTGATAAATCCAGCAGTTTTCCCCAATCACGGCAAAACGCGAAATAAAAATCCCGTGCAGCCCGTGCGGGAGCGAAAGAGCGCCCTTTATTACAGCATCCGGGCCGATATATCCCCCATGGCGGTGCGCGCTGCGGCTCATAAAAAAGGTGAGGATATCCCGCAGCAGTCCCGGGCGCATTTTTTTCTGCAGGCGGTACAGCCGCCAGAAGCCGTGCAGGCTGTTTCCCCTGGAATAATCAATGATTCTTCTTCTGATACTCATCCCATTCTCCCTGTCTTTGCGTGCTGTTACACATACAGGCTGAGAATGTGTTCCAGCACCTGCGGAAAATCCAGCCCGATTCCTTTCATCATATTTGGAAAACGGCTGTGGGCCGTAAATCCCGGAATGGTATTTACTTCATGAAATACGGTTTCCCCGGATGGCGTATAAAACATATCCACCCTTGCAAAGCCGGAGCAGCCAAGCGCCCGGTAAACCGTGCATGCGGCGTCCTGAATCCGCTTTTCTGTTTCCGCATCGATTCTTGCCGGCATATGAATGCGGGATGTTTTCAGCGTATATTTTTCCGTAAAGTCAAAAAATCCGCTGGAAAGCTCGATTTCATCCACCCTCCCGGTTACCAGCTCCCCGATGCCCATCACGGCGCAGCCTGTTTCAAATCCTTCTATGGCTTCTTCCGCGATGATGCGGGAATCATGCGCAAAAGCAAGGCTGACTGCTGCTTCCAGCTGTCCTGGTTCCTCAGCTTTTGTAATTCCAAACGAAGAACCGGAGCGAACCGGCTTTATAAATATAGGAAAAGACAGGGTTTGTTCTATCTGTTTTATATATTCCTGTTCTCCTGCACTCCCTTCTTCCGGCCCCCTTTCAAATGTTATGGCTTTTGGAACCGCAATCCCTTCCAGCTGCACCAGTTTATGTGCCCGGTCTTTGTCCATGCACAGCGCGGATGAGAGCATGCCGCATCCTGCAACGGGTATTCCTGCCAGCTCCAGCATGCCCTGCAGGGTTCCGTCTTCCCCGTTTTTTCCATGCAGCACCGGAAAAGCCAGGTCAATATCCATCACGCGCCACGTGCCTTCTTCCAGTATAAGCAGCCCCCTGGGGCCATGGGAACGGTTCTGCGAAACTGCTGCCATATGCAGCTGCTTCTCATCGCAAAACCAGATATTTTCACGTATTTTATCAATTCCGCCGGTATAATAATACCAGTCTCCGTCACGTGTAATGCCCACTGGAATAATTTCATGCTTATTCCAGTCCAGATGTTTTAAAACCGCGTGGGCCGACTGCAGCGACACCTCATATTCCGTAGAATTTCCACCAAAAATAACCGCTATTTTTTTCTTTTGCATCCACTCTCCCTCTCTTTCCTTTTCTCCATTCTCCCTGCTTCCAGATACCAGATACCCGGATTCTTCCTTACCGCACCGCATGGAAATTCCCTTTCATTTCATCGGGCCATCCTATGATTCTTCCTTCTTGTTTTGCAGACAGGACATGTACCGCACCCTGGCTGCACAGATTGTATGATGTACATGATGTGTTTCGGATGTATCATATGTACTATGTGTATTACTTGCACTAGTACACATTATCATGAAAATGAAGCGCTGTCAACAGAATAATCAAATTTATAAACACTCCGCAGAAAACTTCATTCCTGTTCACACAGGACTTTGCAGGGTCTGCCCCGGCACAAAAATTGTATCAGGAACAGGGATGCTGTTTATGCACGTTTTCCTAACATATTCCAATGTTTTCCTGTATAAATTCTTACAAAATTCTTTACTTAAAAATAAAAAACGCATGGAAACCGAAAACCGGTTTTTCCATGACGCAGCACTTTTTTCGTCATATTGTATAATTTTCTTCCAGATTCCGCACTTTTTTCATATATTTTTGTCTATTCTGCCATTTTTTTACAGAATCCTGCAAACATGCCATTTGTCATTTCCATATTTTCCAGTAAATCGGTATAATGAATGCAAGAGGTGATGCCCCATGGATATTTTTAAAAAGCTGCCGCTGGAAAAACGGGCCTGGCTGGAAACGATATTTCAAAAAGGATTTCGAAAGCTGATTAAACGGCTGGCCCGGGCATCATCCTGCCTGAAAACAAAAAGCCCGCAGGGGCACCCATATGCAGCATTCCAAAAAAGGAGGGAACAGACATGTATACCGGAAAAAAAATACCCCGTGTCGATGCCTATGACAAAGTAACCGGACGCACGAAATATACCGACGACCTGTGCGACAAAGGCGCTTATACTGCCAAAATACTGCACGCATCCATTGCCCACGGGAAAGTCCTGTCCATAGACACTTCCCGGGCCGAAAAAATCCCGGGTGTTGTACGGATTTTTACCTGTTTTGATGTAACAGAAAAACACTATTACCCGACTGCCGGACACCCGTGGTCAGCCGACCCTGACCACCAGGACGTGGCAGACCGCCTGGTGCTGACAGAAAACGTGCGTTTTTACGGGGATGATATCGCAGCGGTAGTCGCAGAGGACGAAACAGCCGCTTCCCAGGCACTGCGTGCCATTTCCGTGGAATATGAGCCATACCCGTTCGTGCTCGATGTACAGGAAGCCATGAAAGAAGATGCGCCGCAGATTCATGAAGCATATCCGGGCAATCTTTTAAAACATACCGAAATTCAAAAGGGAAACTATGAAGAAGCGATAAAAGAACCGGGACTGACAAAAGTCGAGGGCTGGTATGAAACACCTGCCGTGCAGCACTGCCATATTGAAAATTTTATCTGCTTTGCCCAGATGGAAGGTGACCGCATCACCGTCACTTCCTCTACCCAGATTCCGCATATTGTCCGGCGCGTTGTCGGCCAGGCGCTTGGCCTGGAATGGGGAAAAATCCGTGTCATCAAGCCTTATATCGGCGGCGGCTTCGGCAACAAGCAGGATGTCTTATACGAACCGCTCTGCGCCTGGCTGTGCCTTCAGCTTGGCGGGCATCTTGTAAAGCTGGATATGGCAAGGGAAGAAACGTTTGTATGCAGCCGCGTGCGCCATTCCATACGCAGCCACATTATTTCATGGGTGCGCCCGGACGGCACTTATGCAGCCCGCAGGCTGGAAGCATTTTCTGACCAGGGTGCTTACGCTTCACACGGGCACAGCATTGCAGCCAAAGGCGCAGGTGCCTTTGCACAGCTCTACCCATGTGAAAATGTAAAGGTCGATGCTTATACGGTATTTACCAACAAGCCGGCTGCAGGCGCGATGCGCGGGTACGGCATCCCGCAGGCAATGTGGGCCGTCGAATGCCATACGCAAGACGTAGCAGCAAAAATGGGAATTGACCCGATTGCCTTCCGCCGCAAAAACCTGATGCCAAAAGGCTATACCGACCCGTTTTCCAAAAATGAGCTGTATTACGACACCTTTCACCAGTGCCTGGATAAAGCCATGGCAGAAATCGGATATGAACAGAAATTCAGCGCATACCAAAACCAGACCGGGGATATCCGCCGCGGCATCGGCGCAGCCGTATTCTGGTACAACACGGCTGTATGGCCGATTTCGCTGGAAACCTCATCCTGCCGCATGGTACTGAATCAGGACGGCTCCCTGCAGGTACAGCTTGGGGAAACCGAAATCGGACAGGGCGCAGACACTGCCTTTTCGCAGATGACCGCAGACGTGCTCGGCGTCCCGGTTTCGCAGGTACACGTAATCTCCTGCCAGGACACCGACGTCACGCCGTTTGGAACGGGCGCATACGCATCCAGGCAGACCTATACAGCCGGATTTGCCATCCGCAAAACCGGGCTTTTGCTGAAAGAACGCATTTTAACTTACGCACAGGAGCTGACCCGGATGCCGTCTTATAACCTGGATATTATCGATGGAAAGATTGTGCGCATCACGGACGGGCGCATTCTGATGACGCTTGGAGAACTGTCCACCCAGGCGCTTTACAGCATGGCAGACAGCCAGCATCTGACAGCAGAAACCACCTCGCAGATTAAGTCCAACGCGTATTCCTTCGGATGCACGATTGCCGAGGTCGAGGTTGATATTCCGATGTGCACGGTCAGGCTGTTAAATATCGTCAATGCACACGATGCCGGAACGCTGATTAACCCGGCGCTCGCCGAAGCCCAGGTGCATGGCGGCATGAGCATGGGCATCGGCTTTGGAATGTCCGAGCGGATGATTTTTGATGAAAAGACCGGGCGCACGCTGAACAATAACCTTTTGGATTATAAGCTGTCCACCTTTATGGACCATCCGCGCCTGAAATCCGTCTTTATCGAAAACCCGGAACCGACAAGCGCCTTTGGAACCAAAGCGCTGGGCGAACCGCCAGCCTGCTCCGTTGCCCCGGCTATCCGCAACGCAGTCCTTCACGCTGTCAATGTGCCGGTGAATGAAGCACCGCTCAATCCGCACAGGCTGTTCCAGCGGTTTACGGAAGCCGGCCTATTATAAAACACACAACGAAATCTTTGAAAGAAACACGGGAACATTACCCCAAAAGGAGGTTTTTCTTATGTATGATATTCAGGCACTCTACGAAGCACAAAGCGCACAGGATGCCGTCCGTCTTTTAACGGAGCATCCCGGTGCCCAGATTATTGCGGGCGGCAGCGATGTGCTTGTACAGATACGGGAAGGCAGGCGGGCGGGCGCAGAACTGGTCAGTATTTACGGCATTGACGCGCTGCGCGGCATCTGCATGGAAGAAGACGGCACCCTGCGCATCGGTTCCCTGACGAGCTTTTCGCATATCACCAAAGACCCTCTGATTCAAAAGCATATCCGTGTACTGGGAGAAGCGGCTGACATGGTCGGAGGCCCGCAGATACGAAACATCGGAACGATTGGCGGAAATACCTGCAACGGCGTGACTTCCGCTGACTCTGCTTCCACGCTCCACGCCTGGGATGCCATCATCGAAATTTTAGGGCTCGAGGGCACGCGGCGGATTCCGATTCACGATTTTTACATAAAAGCAGGAACGGTGGATTTAAGGCCGGGCGAGCTGCAGACCGCGATTCTGATTCCAAAAGACGCTTATGAAGGCTATCAGGGACACTATATCAAATACGCGATGCGAAATGCCATGGATATCGCGACGACAGGATGTTCGGTAAACGTAAAGCTGTCTGCGGATAAAAAAACCATCGAAGACATGCGGATTGCATACGGTGTGGCAGGCCCTGTGCCAATGCGCGCTCCTTCTGCCGAAAAAGCAGCCAGGGGAAAGACGGTCTGCATGGAAACCGTAAAAGAAGCTGCAAAAGCAGTGCTGGAAGATATCCATCCGCGTGACAGCTGGCGTGCGTCCAAAGCATTCCGCGAGCACATTGCAGCTGTCCTTGCAAAACGTGCACTGGAAACATCCATCCGTCTTTCAGGAGGTGAACTCGATGAGTAAACAGTATAAACTGGTGACCTGCACCATCAATGGAAAAAAGACTGAAAAAATGGTCGATGTCCGCGCTTCCCTGACCGATATGCTGCGCGACGACTACCGGCTTACAAGCGTCAAGAAAGGCTGCGAGGCCGGCGAATGCGGTGCCTGCAATGTCTTAATCAACGGGGAATGCTTTAATTCCTGCATTTATCTCGCTGTCTGGGCACAGGATAAGGAAATCCTGACGCTGGAAGGGCTTGCCGGGCCAAATGGGGAAATTTCGGATATCCAGCAGGCATTTATCGACGAGGCAGCAGTCCAGTGCGGCTTCTGCACGCCGGGATTTATTATGAGCGCCACAGAGATTTTAGAATCCGGCAGGGAATACAGCGATGACGAAATCCGCAAGCTGATGTCCGGGCATCTGTGCCGCTGCACCGGATATGAAAACATCTTCCGCGCAGTCAAAAAAACGATGCTGCGGCGGCTTGGAAAGCACGCAGAAGCAGATGCTGTTTAATCTGCCGTACACCAGATACCACTGGCCTGCCTGAATGTCACAGAAAGCATGCAGGAATGCAGATAAAAGCCTGCAAGATACAGCAGGCCAGATAACACTGGTTCAGAAAGGAAACATTATGAACAAGAAAGAAGAATCCATCACGACTGTAAGTGAAGAAAATATCTACCGGTTAAACGGAAGGGTGCCTCTTGGCAAGGCAATCCCCTTCGGGCTGCAGCATGTGCTCGCCATGTTTGTATCGAACCTGGCCCCGGTGCTGATTGTATGCAGTGCAGCTGTCGTAAGGGGAAGCGGGGAACCGCTGACTGGCGTGGAAATCACGCGCCTTTTGCAGTGCGCGATGTTTGTGGCCGGCATCGGTACCTGCCTGCAGCTGTACCCTGTCTGGAAAATCGGCTCAAAGCTGCCCATTGTCATGGGTGTCAGCTTTACTTTCCTTGGAAGCCTGCTTATGATATGCACGAACCCGGAGCTTGGCTATGAGGGCATGGCCGGCGCGGTTATCCTTGGCGGCATTTTTGAAGGAATCACAGGCTTAAGCGCCAAATACTGGAAACGCTTCCTGACCCCGGTTGTATCTGCCAATGTCGTTATCGCCATCGGGCTTTCCCTGCTGCCGGTCAGCATGAATTCCTGGGGCGGCGGAAACGGCAGCGAAGATTTCGGTGCCTGGTACCACCTGGCTGTCGGGATGTTTACACTGGCTGTCTGCCTGGTTTCCCGCTACCTGTTAAAAGGTGTATACAAAAACCTGAACATTTTAGCCGGCCTTATTTTCGGCTATCTGCTATCGGTTATTTTTACAGTCACCGGCATTGCGCCGCTTGTCGACTTTTCGGGCATTACAAAAACGGTCGGTGAAATCGGGTTTTTCAGCCTGCCGCAGCCGGTATTTTTTACAGGCCACATGCCGGTATTTGATATCGGAGCCTTTTTTACAATTGCCATCGTATTTTTAGTATCTGCTGCCGAAACAACCGGTGCAACAACCGCTGTCTGCACAGGTGCCCTTGGCCGTGATATAAAAATCGAAGAACTGCAGGGCTCCCTTGCCGTGGACGGATTTTCCAGCACCATTTCAGGCTGCTTCGGATGCCTGCCGCTGACTTCGTTCAGCCAGAACGTCGGGCTGGTTACCATGACAGGCGTTATCAACCGCTTTACCATTCTGATGGGCGCGCTGATTCTCATCCTGTCCTCGCTGTTTCCGCCGCTGGGTGCCTTCTTCAACTCGCTGCCGCAGCCGGTGCTGGGCGGCTGCACCGTTATGATGTTCGGCTCGATTATGTATGAAGGCATGAAGATGCTCAAAGACTGTGCCTTTAACGAACGCACCATGATCATTGTCTCCCTCGCCTTCTGCATCGGCGTAGGGCTGACGCAGACAGACGGCAGCCTGTTCGCAGCATTTCCGTCTGCGGTCGGGGATATCTTTAACGGGAATGCGGTGGCTGGCGTGTTTGTCGTGTCGCTGCCGTTAAGCCTGGTGCTGCCGGAAGAAAAAGCTGCCTGACCATGCATAAAAATATACCATGCAATAAAAGCAGCATGATTGCGTTTTATCAATCATGCTGCTTTACTTTTTTCGCACACAGTCTTTTTTCTCCATACCAGCTTTTTTTCTTATTTCTTCCACCAGCTGGTAAACGGTTGTACATGGAATCATTTGGGATGGAACGGTTTTTCCTTCCCGTATACACTGTTCATATTTCTGCCTGGCTATTTGAAATGCTTTTTCTTCACTGCCTGTCTGGAAAATTTTTTCATACATTCCAATGTCAGATTTCGAATACCTCTGCCCGGTTTTTCTTTGAAATATCTTTTCAAACTCACTGCAGCATACCCAGGACTCCATAATCGCCGGCATTGTACCATAGTAAGAATACAGCCAGATTTCAAAGCATGGATTTGACCATCCTGTCCTGATGCCATAACTTTCCGCTTCTTTTATGATTTCATCAAAATCTTTCACCTTATCCCGGTCAAATACAATCCATGGCAGGCGGTATTGGGCATCATAAGCTGTCATTTCCAGACACTTATCAATCATTGCCCTTGTCTTTGTTTCTACTACCTTAATCACCAGTTTATTTTGTATTTCCTTCAAAAGCCCCTGATGCAGCCCCTGAAAATAACATCTTTCCGTAGCTTCTGTATCTGTAACAACCAGATAATACCCAAGCTCTGGCATTTTTACAGAAGGACGCTGGCACCTTGGCTACCGATTTCCAGTCCTGTCTTTTCTCGCCATTCCAGTTACTCCTTAAAGATATTTATGCTTTTCAATGCCGGAATTGCACCATATCTGCCAATCAGATAGTTCTTTTCATAGTTTTCATCTTTTCGTATTCCGGCTCCGGACTCATCTGCAAAATCAGACAGGGAATATAACTTTGAAACCCCCTGTTCATCTTTTTCTGTAAACCATATCTCATCCCTGCGCAATAGCTGATTGGACAGCTGCCATGTATCATGGGTTGTGAAAATCAGCTGTGCATGATTGGTATTCATTTCCGGGTTCAAAAACGCAAGCAGGAAATTCCGGACCAGCAATGGATGCAGACGGGCATTCAGTTCATCAATAAAAAATACACTTCCTTTTTCCAGAACGTCCTGCAGCTCTGGATATAAAGCAAACATCTTCAATGTTCCGGCGGATTCCATGCCAAGCGGAATGGCAGCAAATGCATCGGAATCTATTTTTTTGTGCAGCGAACTGATTTTATAGGTTTCTTCTTTTTTATTATCGGCATCATGAGCAAGCTTTTCTATTTCAAAATCCTTTATGTGTTCATCGAAAGATGCAAAATATTCAATCACTTTCTTTTGTACGCGGTCATCTTCCACAAATCCCTTTGGCAGCCGGTGAGACATAAAGAAATTCGTAAATGGGTCGCCAAAATCAGCAAACGCATTTGCTAAAAACCAGTCACGAATATCTTTGCACTTATCAACCTTTAATTTAGCACCAAGCGAAACAACCAAAACCTGTTTTTCCAAAGCCGCCTGAATATTATCCCTGCTGCTCTTTGGAAAACCAGATAAGTCCAGCGTATTTTCTTCCGCAGAACGGTAAAAAACTGCTGTATATTTACGTGCAGTCTTTGCCTTTGTATTCAGCCATTCTTCTGTCACGCCATTTCGGTCTATGCAAAAGCCATAATTGTATGTTTTCTCAGTTTTATCCCCTGGAATTGTAAAATATACTTCAAAACCCGACTCTGCATCATTTGAAACACTGTCAAACAAAAATGGTACCGGCCTGTATTCTTCAAATTTTTCTTCCTCATCTCCATATTTGAAAGACTCAGCCACATAAGCTGCCATATATTCAAATGCATGATATATATTGGATTTTCCACTGGCATTTGCCCCATATATAGCAGCCACAGGCAAAATCCTTTCATTGCCTGCCAAAACCACCCTTTCAGAAAATTCTGTTATTTTTGCAGCCGATAAATCCAGGACTGCCTCATCACGGAATGACTTGAAATTTTTAAAACTGAATTGTATAAGCATATCTGTACCCCGCTTTTTTCTTTCACCCTATATATTACTGCGTACCATTCTTATTTTCAACACACAAGTCAGATTTTTTCTCAATTTCCATGTATTTTTGAGTTTTCAGCGATAATACAGATTCAGCTTTATCTGTCAGCTAAATAGCCGTTCTGCCTGGCTGCACACATCTTCCGCCAGCATACACATCCTCTCATGCGTAACCGTATAACAAAATATCTCCCCATTTTTCAAAAAAGCCGGGTCTTCCAGCCGGATTCCAAGAACCGGGTCTTCTTCTTCAAAGTCAAAAATCCCCTTCCTGCTTTGCAGAAACTCACAAAGACAATAATCCTTGCGAAAAAGAACCAGACAGTGCCTGACATCCGGCGGATAGGAAACGGCCTGTGCAAAGCCGTAATCCAGCACGCTGTCACTTAGGCAGGACCAGATGCTGCTGCCCAGCTCGCCGGGGTTATCCAGATATGGACAGACGGTAAAGCATACCGTGTCCGCATATTTTAAAACCAGCCGGATAAATCCAAGATACTCTCTGCGGCTTCCTGGAAAATACCCGTTAAAGGGCTTTGCGCTTACTCTTACAGGATTCATAAAGCTCCTTTCTGCCGCGTAAAGGCAGCAGGGTTCTTATCCAGGCTTTTGCGCAGTAATACGTTTCAGAAATAAGCATGGTAATAAGAACCAAATCCTGACATTGCCTGCTCATAACCCTTTTTTCCACTGCATTTTTTTAACGGAATCGTGCTTCCCTGCTGAAAATATTCCCAGGATGTTTCCTTAAAGGTTAATATCCGTTTTTTCCCCTTTTTTGATACCGTAATCGTAACCGGATCTCCTGCCGGGTCTGAGCCTTTTAGTGTTAAAACGCCATTTTCTACAGTTCCGGTCAGCCAGTCCATCTGTGCCAACCGCACCTGGCTGTAAAAGGCGGCATATGTATCATCGTTTTTAAAAATATGCAGATACACTTCTTCCTGCCGGTCTGTAAAATCACCGGTAAATGCCGCCGCTGGCAGCACCTTTACCCTGCATGTAACTGCCTGTCTGCCAGCCCTGCATTCCAGCACAGCTGTTCCCGTTTTTACAGCCCTGATATAGCAGTACCCGCCCGCTTCGCCATCCCCGCTGGCCTTATGTATGCGGATGCAGTCTCCTGTCACGCTCCATGCTGTTTTCTGCGGGACTGCAGCTCCTGTCAGGCCGGCGAATGCATACTGGCCTTTGATAATTGTCATGGATTTGCATGTAAGCTGCATGCTTTCTGCCCGTACACACTCGGACGGCATGCTGCCACAAAGAAAGAGAAAGCTAAAAACAAAGAAAAGCAGGCCCAGACAGCTTACGCCTGCCGCAATGGATTTTCTTTTCATTCTATCAGATCCCCGTTTCATTTTATTTGCAGTACATACTGCCAGGCTTGCAGGAAATGCACGCCACATGCTGTGCGCCTTTTTGCAGCAGCAGTTCCCGTATGTGCTGTGCACGCGCCCGGATTATTTCATTGTCACATTTATTCAACACGATATAATAATCCCTGCCAGCTGTGCCCTTTCTTGTTCCGTGTTCGGAATACAGGATTGCCGCAAGGTCTTTTCCGGTAATGCGGTGTCCTTCGCCTGTGCCCAGAAGCTTCGCTGCCTTTTCTTTGCGAAAGCATGCATCGCACAGCGGCTGGCCAAGGGCATCCATTCCGGCCACGCCAATGACGGTATCGCATTCGTCCGGAATCACAGGCTCTGTTTCCAGCGGCACCTTGCAGGGAAAATGCTTTGCCCCGTCGGCTTCTATCAGTACCACATCTGCGGCCTTCCGGTAATCGGACAGCTGCATGTTATCTGACATCCGCAGCTTGCCCTGCGGTGCATCCGACCCGGCTGCCACAATCCAGTGTTTTTCCAGCAGCTGTTTCAGCCGGGCCGGATTTTCCGCAGCCGGATAACGGGCTGGCCGCAGGATATGCGTAGTTGTCGTCATGATTACTTTATTGCCCATCCCGGCATAATAAGACGCCAGTGTTTCCATAAATGTCGTCTTTCCGCCTGCTCCTGTCAGTGCGATGACATGCCCTTTTTCTTTCAGGAACGGAAACATACGCAGGAAAGCCAGCCTGTGTTCAAACCGCTCCAGCGCCTGCCTTGTATCAAGGTCTTCCAGCTCTGCTGCCGGAAGGGGACACAGCCCGGCATCTTCCATATGCCTTCGGATAACCTGCTTTCCGCCGCAGTCTCCCGAAAGTGCCAGCAGCTGCGGATAATACTCCGATGAAAAAATAACCGGATTTTTCATCTGCGCGTCCTGCCCCGGCTGTGCAGCCAGCCCTGCCGCCACAATCCCATACGGATGCCGCTCCCAGAAATCCAGCATTTTATCAAAGGAGCTTTCCGAAAAGCCCGGCTGGTCTGCCACTGCAAACAGGCAGGCATCACCGTGCCCGCAGGGCTGCATTCCGGACACTGCATCCGGGGCGGCCTGCGCATTTCCTGCCAGCTGCATCAGGCAGGAAAGTCCCAGGCGGATGGAGCCGGAAATGCCCTTTTCCGGCTCTGGATTGCATACCGCCTGTACGCCCGGAAAATGCTCCCGGACATCGGCCAGTATTTCCCCATACTGGCTTACCACGATTAGATGCCTGATTTTATGCTGATTCTGTTTGCGGTACAAAAGCTTTAGCATATAGCGGTATACCGGTTTTCCATCCAGCAGGCACAGCAGCTTGTTTTCCCCAAAACGGGTGCTGTTTCCTGCCGCAAGCATGACTGCATCCATGTCTTTCCCTCCTGCGGGCACTGTTCTTTCATCCAGGCATCCTGCCAATCCCATGCTTTACCAGCACTTCCAGGACACCGCCCGCAATGCAGCGTGCCTTGTCCGAAATTGTCGTGCAGTTTTCCTGTTCTGTCAGCCTTGGGTCAATATCTGCTATTTTAAGCCCCGTTTCCACGGCATAGCCATCCCGGATGATTCCGCGCAGCATGCCGTCGATTGTGGCAGATACTGCGGTGTCCCCGATTCTGGCCAGCAGCTGTCCCTTTTTTACAATGCTTCCGATATCTTCCAGCACCCGGATTGTCCCGGATGCCGGTGCATGGATAACCCGCTGCGCCCCATATCCGCCTATCATGCCCGGCACGCCTGAATTGGGCAGCGCGCTTCCCTGCCCTATGACCCTTCCAAGCTGATGCCCGCGTTTTGTCTCAATGACATAGTCCACGTCCGTTCCGGCGCAGAATCCAGGCCCTAAAGCAATTGTAAGCGGAGCCATATCCTTTTTCGTCCCAAGGTTTTTCTTGGCAAGAATGGCATCAATCACGGCATCCGGGTGTAATTCGTATATCAAAGCCCCGTCCGGGTCTGTCATCAGCGGGATTTCGCGGTTCTCCCACGCCTTTATGCACTGCTCTTTTGTCTGCGTCCGGCGGCAGACGGTGCCTTCCACCGTGGAAATGCCGTCGTAGACTGCTTCGCAGAACGAGACCCTTCTGCGGATAGCTGACGGACGGGCTGTTTCCAGCACCAGAACCGCATAGCCGCACTGATGCAGCTTATAAATAGTCCCTGTCGCAAGGTCACCGCCGCCGCGTACAATAATCATGCCCATGCATCTGCCTTTCCTTTATTTTTGTCTTTTATTTATTTCTTTATGATTCCGCGCACATCATATATCGCATCCTTCGGGCATTTTACGACACACATCCCGCAGGATAAGCAGCGTTCTTCCTGAATATGCGCACGAGCGCCGGAAATGGCTATGGCACCGGACGGGCAGTTTTTCGCACAGATTCCGCAGGCAATGCAGGTACCATCTTCCTTATTTCCGGCTTCCCTGTCACGCTTCGAGCCGCGCACGATAAATGGCACGCCTTCTGTATGTACCGCAGGCTGCGGATGCTTCCGGCTTCTGGCATACGGCGTATCTGCAAGCGGCAGGCTGGTGCGGTACTGCCCGTCAAAGCGGTAATATGCCCCCGCTATGGCCGGTGCCGTCGGAATGGATGTGATTTCTCCTATGCCGATTGCGCCGCCTGCCACGGCAAGTCCCGGTTTTTCCACGATAATGCTTTCCACATCCGGCACCTCATGCGCACGGAACAGCCCGAGCGTGCCGAATTTTGACTGCGGCACGCAGTCCTTTAAGGCATATTCCTCGGTCAGCGCAAATCCCATGGACATAACAACGCCGCCCTCAATCTGGCCTTCCACAGACAGCGGATTGACTGCCTTTCCGACATCATGCGCGGCAGCAATTTTTTCAATTTTTCCCTGTTCATTCAAGATGCACACCTGGGTGGCATAGCCATAGGCAACATGTGAGACCGGATTCGGCACGTCTGCGCCTAACGGGTCTGTCTTTGCCAGATATTCTCCATAATACTCCTTTCCTTCCAGTCTGTCCAGAGGCTGCTGCTTTAAATCCTCCTTTAACAGTTCACAGGCGCGCCGGACTGCTTCCCCGGTAATCAGAGTCTGCCTGGAGCCGGATGTCGTGCCGGAATCCGGTGCATTGATGGTATTGGCAGCATCGCAGGCAATCTGCTCCCTGCTTAAGCCGGTAACTTCTGCCGTCACCTGTACCAGCACGGTTCCAAGCCCCTGCCCGATACAGGAAGCGCCGGAACGGATATGCAGCTTTCCATCCACAACCTTTAAAAGCGCGCGTCCAAAATCCGGAAGCCCCACGCCGACCCCGGCATTTTTCATCGCGCACGCAACGCCTGCATACGGGCTGCTCTCAAAAATATCCCGGACTGCTTCGAGTGTTTCTGCAAGCCCTGTCGATTCGTCCACAATCTGTCCGTTTGGCAGCTCCTGCCCCGGACGGATGGCATTGCGGCAGCGGATTTCCCACGGGCTGATTCCCACTTGCTCCGCCAGCTTTGTCAGCATCATTTCCATGCCAAAGCAGGTCTGCGTCACGCCAAAGCCGCGGAATGCCCCGGCTGGCGGGTTATTCGTATAATACGCTTTTCCGTCAATTTCAAAATTCTGGTAATTATATGGCCCTGCTGCATGCGTGCAGGCACGTTCCAGCACCGGCCCGCCAAGCGAAGCATATGCTCCGGTATCGGCAATCACAGTCGCCATGACGCCCTGGATGATGCCGTTTTCATCACAGCCGACGGTAAATTCCATATCCATCGGATGGCGCTTCGGATGCACGGTCAGGCTTTCCTGGCGGGACAGCTTTACCTTGACCGGGCGCTTTGCAAGCCACGCCACAAGCGCTGCCTGATGCTGTACGGTAACATCCTCTTTTCCACCGAACCCGCCGCCGACAAGCTTGTTGACGACACGTACCTTTTCCCTTGAAAGGCCAAGCATTGTGGCACATTCGTGCTGCGTATCATAGGTACCCTGGTCGGTGGAATACACAAGCACGCCGTCCTCATACGGCATGGCAGCCGCACATTCCGGCTCTAAAAATGCATGCTCGGTATACGGGGTATGGAATTTTTCCGTATAGACATATTTCGACCGTGCAATCGCTTCCTTTGCATTTCCCCTGGACACATGCTTATGCGCCAGCAGGTTTCCGCCCTCGTGCACGAGCGGTGCATCCGCTTTCATTGCTTCGTAAGGGCTGCTTACAAATGGAAGCTCCTCATACGTTACTTTGACCAGCTTCTTTGCTTTTTCCAGTATTTCCGGCGTTTCGGCTGCGACAATGGCTATGGCATCCCCCAGGTAACGGGTACATTCTCCCACAGGAATCATAGTGTCCCAGTCCTGCACCAGATGCCCGACCTTGACACTGCCCGGAATATCTGCTGCCGTATAAACGCCAGCGACACCAGGCAGTTTTTCTGCCAGCCCCGCATCAATTGCCAGCACCCTTGCCCGCGGGTATTTCGAGCGGACTGCGCTGGCATAAATCATGCCTTCGATTTCCATGTCATCCGGGTATTCGCCATAGCCCAGTACTTTTTCACGGGCATCAATGCGGTGTACCCGCTCCCCCGTCTTCCAGGCAAATTCCCCGTCCGGAATGCCGTTTCCTTCGCGTTTGAGCTTTGCCGCCAGCTCCACTGCGTCTATGATTTTTTTGTACCCGGTGCAGCGGCAGATATTATTGCGCAGTGCGTATGCAATTTCGCTGCGGTCCGGATTATCATTGACATCTAACAGTCCCTTCGCACAGATAACCATGCCCGGGATGCAGAAGCCGCACTGGACAGCCCCTGCCTGTGCAAACGCATAGGCATATAGTTCTTTTTCCTCCCCCGACAAGCCTTCCACGGTCAGGATATGCTTTCCGTCCATCATGGACAGTGTCGGGACACAGGCTTTTACCGCTGTCCCGTCTATCAGCACATGGCAGGTCCCGCAGGCTCCTTCGCTGCATCCGTCCTTGACCGATTTGCACTTGCAGACATCCCGCAGGAATGGAAGCAGCTTTCCATCCCCTTCTATCTGGTAAGGCTGGCTGTTTACATAAATTTTGTACATATGAAACCTCTCCTTTGCTTTTATTTTCGTACAAATTGCTGATTTCATTATACACGATATGGGAGAGAAATTCAAATTTTTTTTTACGATTAGAAAAATTTATCGCGCCATGCATGGCAAAGCCTCAGCTGCCCGGTGCCCGGTAACAGATATGGCAGCCTTTCTCCAGCAGCCGCGCCGCAATGCCCTGTGCCTGGCACAGCTTTTTAAACCGGATAGCGCCAAAGTGCGAGTAAAACGTTGCAATATATACCATATTATTTCGTAATGGAGAGCGTATATTCCCCATTCTCCTGCACACAGCTTACCTGATACCCCTGATGCCTGGCATAGCGGGTTATATTTTCACGGGCAGCCGTATTATCCACAATTACCTCATAAGCGTTTTCATTTGTCATCATGGCTTTGCGCAGCATGGCAACCGGTTCCGGGCAGGAAAGCCCGCGTACATCAATCTGGTTCATAATGCTGAATCCTCCTCTGTGTATGATTTCAAAATGCCCTGTATCACTGCTTTTTCTTATAAAACGTATTCAGGCAGGCAATTGCCGCCGCCACGGCAAGGCCGGCAAGAACAGCTGCCCTGCCGTTTGCCGTCGGGCCATCCGTAATCCCGTTTAAAACCAGGTTGCAGGCAAACGCGCTGATGCCAATCGCAAGAAACCCGGCCAAAAGCTTTGTTTCGCCAAACAGCGCCAGGTCACGGATGCACGCAAAATCTTTTTTAATAAATAAACAATTATTTATTTGATTTGTTCTGCCATTTATGCTAAAGTTTTAGTAACGTTCTTTCAAAGCCAGGCAGCAGCTGTGCCGGATATTTGGCGGCGATAACTGCAAAAATGTGGTATTTACCAAAAACGCAACCGAAAGCCTGAATATCCTGCTCAAGGGGTTCTTAAAGCCCTGTGACCATGTGCTCGTATCTTCCATGGAGCACAATGCCGTCATGCGCCCGCTCGTACAGCTGTCACGCCAGAGTGTTTCATTTACCAGGATTCCCTGTGCACAGGACGGACAGCTTTTGCCGGAATCCCTGCCAAAGCTTTTAAAGCCCCAGACAGCCGGCACATGGCCCATACATATGGAAGAAATGCATATAGACGCGCTTGCATTTACCGGGCACAAGGGACTGTCAGGCCCGCAGGGCATCGGGGGCTTCCTGCTGCGCTGGGACGGCCTGCTGCGGCACTGGGACAGGCAGGCAGGACAGATTATCCGCCTGGGTGCTTCCACGATTCGCTCGGCCTATATCCTTCCGGAGCTGCTGCCAGCTTATGGAAAAGAACATCCCGGGACTTATTTTTCCATCCACCAAAGCAACAGCCAGGATATTATAAACCGGCTGCTGCGGGGTGATTTTGATATCGGGCTGATTGGCATGGAAAGCACGGAAGCAGCCCTGTCCTGCGTTCCGTTTTATGAAGACCGCATGGTCATTATCACGCCGGTAAACGATAATTTCCTGTCCTTAAGCCAGCACGAGCCGTTTCCGCTTGAGCTTTTGACGCGCACGCCTGTCATACTGCGTGAAAAACACAGCGGCAGCCGCAAAAGTGCTGACCGTTTTCTGGAAAGCCTGGGCAGCCGCGAAGAAAACCTGCAGGCAGCCGCCCGCATCAACGACCAGGAAGCCATTAAAAACCTGGTGGCACAGGGACTTGGCATATCCATCCTGTCTGAACGGGCTGCCAGGAATTTTGTGAATGAGAAACGCGTGCTTGTATTCCAGCTCCCGGAAACCGCAGTCCGGCGCAGCCTGTATCTCATTTATCCGAAACACTATATGTTAAGCCGCAGCTTGCAAGGCTTTATGAACTATATTCTTCGGTTTTATTCGAAAGACCCCTGACTGGCACAAAAACTTCCAGTATTCACAAAAGAAAATACAGATTTTATTTCTGTTATAATATTTCTGAGAGGAGAATGCTGAACCCATGAACAAAAAATCAAAAACACTGACACTGATACTGTTTTTTATTTACATCACCGCCCTGTCCTGGATTATTTTATTCAAGATGAGCACCGATTTTGCAATGCTCTTTGGCATGAAGCTGCGAAACATCAATCTGATTCCGTTTGCAGGCTCTGCGATTGTAAACGGAAAAGCAGATATATCCGAAATTGTCCTGAATATTCTTGCCTTTGTTCCATTTGGCCTGTACATGTCCATGCTGTATAAAAAGGCCGGATTTCTGCAAAAAGTCCTGCCCATTGCAGGCGTCAGCCTTTTGTATGAAACCATGCAGTTTGTATTTGCCATCGGTGCAAGCGATATCACAGACCTGATTGGAAATACGCTGGGCGGAGTGCTGGGCATTGGATTCTTTGCTGTCTTATCGGCCATATTCGGCAAAAAGACCATAAAAATTTTAAATATCCTGGCATCCATCGCCACGGCAGCAGCCATTTTATTCCTCGGACTGCTTATCGCTGCAAACTAAAATTCTTCTTCCCCTGCACAGTAATAATGGAAATACTGTTCTTTTAAGGCTGGATAAGCGCCTCTTGGAAGATAGATTTTCTTTCCGCTGTCCAGCTGCATTTTCTGCACGCTGATGCTCTCCACATGGCGCAGGTTTACGATATAAGAAACCCCGGCTTTTACAAATTCCTCATAACCGCAGAGCATCCCGAAAAGCTTAGCCATCGTAAGGCGCAGAAGGTGCTGCGTCCCGTCCGACAGGTACATGCACTGGCATTTTTTCTGTGCCTCAATATATACAATATCCGGCAGCGGAATCCGGCACAGCCTGCTGTCAATCCGCAGCAGCAGGTACTTTTTCCGGTCTTCCTCTGCTTTTTTCCACACCCTGTCCAGCACCTGAAACAGGTCGTCCTTTGCCACCGGCTTGAGCAGGTACTGCACGGCATCTACACGGAACGCTTCCAGCGCATAATCCTTTGATACCGTCAGAAAAACAATCCGGCATCCAACGCCCATTTCCCGCAGCTCCCTTGCCGCGTCCACGCCCAGCTTGCCTGGCATAAATATGTCCATCAAAACAAGGTCCGGCACATATTCATGTTCCCGCGCCGTCAAAAGCAGCTCATCCGCTCCCAGAAACCGCCGGATAGAAACCATGCATCCGCTGCGCTCCTTCTGATAACATCGAAGCAGGTATTCTGCCTTATCCAGTTCGTCCGTCCTGTCGTCGCAAAGTGCTATCTGATACATGAAGCACACCTCTTTCGTAGTCTTTTTTCTGCTGCTTATATTTTTGTGTTCCGCAGGCTGTAACAGCTGCTATGGAAAAGCCGCCGGGTATTTCTTACAGAATCCTTGTCCAGTCTGATTTTTCGGTAAGGACAGCTTTATGGCCCTGGATGCCTGCATTATATTCTTCTTCGGAAATTTCATTTCCATTGTGCGTATAGATAAATACCGGCTGCTCTCCTTCCAGATGCCCGGCTGAGGCAAAGGAAGCCGTTAATTCAGGAGTCACTCCGTCACTGCCTATCCGGTAAAAATCCGTGCCGGATTCTGCGGCGCTGCTGCTGTAAGTTACGCCTATCACTCCATTTTCATAAAGCTTAAAATTCGTCCGGTACCCAAACTCCATTTCTGGAAAAATGGAAACCACATCCGTCCCGTCATAACCATACAAATCATAATACCATGGGCCGGAAATCCCGTTTTCTCTGGCTGCAATCACAAGCTCCATGGTCCCGTTTGCGTCTATATCATAAAGTGCATAATAAATATCCTGCCTGCGATGGCGGATTTCAATGCCGATATACTCCCCAAAGCTGCTGTCAAAATCATCCGAATCCCGAAGGCTGGCATAAAAATCATTCTGAACCATGTCGCGGAATTGTGCCAAAACCTCGCCGTATCGTTCTGCTTCACGCGCTGGCTGCTGCGTCTTTTCCATGCTTTGCCCGCCTGCTGCATCGTTATCCTGTGTTTCTTCCGGTACGGGATTATGCTCGTCCGCAGTGCTTTTTTTATCTGGAATTTCTCCTGGTTCCTGTTTTCCTGCCATGCCTTCTTTATCCGGGATTTCTTCCCTGGCTGCAGCCCCTTCCTGCATGCTTCCTGCTGCATCAGCCCCTTCCTGCATGCTTCCTGCTGCATCTGTCCCGCAGCCTGCGAATAAAAATGCCGCTGATAAAAACACTGCCGTCACGATATGTATTTTATGTAAGCTTTTCATGGATGTTCCTCCCAAATCAGATTTATATTCTGCCACTGGTTTTATTATACCTGAATGTCCCTGCAAATGATACAGGCTTTTTAAAAATTTCATACAGCTGCCAGGAAATCGGAACCGCTGCAATCCACCCCGTGAAACGCCTGATTTGCATGCTAAAAAAGTTGACAAACATGAATATTGTATATAAAATAAATCCTGACTGGACATTTTATCCAGAAAAAATTCAGACGGAGTATGGAGATTATGAAAAGCATTCGAAAAAAAATAACCGTATGCCTCATGCTGACTGTTCTGACAGCACTGGCAGCAGCCGGCCTGTCCGGCATTATTCCAAGCTACAGAAGCACCCTTTCCACAGTAGAAAACATGATGCGCACCACCGCTGTCCTGGCAGCAGAGCGCGTCGAACAGGAACTGACAGCCTACAAAAACGCCGCGCTGGATGCAGGATGCATTCCGCAGCTTTCTGACCCGGATGTGCCAGTGGAAGAAAAGCAGGCGCTGGTAGAGGAACGATGCAGCATGCACCAGTTCCAGCGCGGAAATATTATCGGCCCAAACGGGCACAGCATTTTTGACGAAAAAGACTACTCTGACCGCGAATATGTCCGGCAGGCCATGCAGGGAAATACTTATGTATCGGAACCGCTGGTCAGCAAGATTACCGGGGAGCTGTCCATTATGGCAGCCGCACCGCTTTATTCGGGCGGCATTTACGGTTCCTCCATTGCAGGCGCCATATATTTTGTCCCGGAAGAAACGTTTTTAAATGACATTGTATCTTCTATCCGCATCGGAGAAAACAGCCGTGCTTATATGATTGATAAATCCGGAAACACCATTGCCGATATTACCCTTGATACAATAACCGTACAGAATATTGAAGCCGAAGCCGCAGACGATGCTTCCCTGAAAGAGCTGGCCAAAATCCATGAACGGATGCGCAGCGGGGAAAACGGATTCGGAAGCTATCAGACGATAAAAACGGACGGAAAAAGCCGGAAAAACAAAAGATGTTTATCGCTTATGCGCCTGTGCCGGGCACAGATGGCTGGAGCATCGCAGTCACTGCACCGCAGATGAATTACCTGGCTGCTGCCTACAAAGCCATGGCCATTAACCTTGCCGTGATTGCAGGTGCCATCCTGATTTCCATGGCTGTTTCCCTGCTGCTGGCTCACAATATCGGCACGCCGATGAAAGCCTGCGCAAAACGCATGCAGCTGCTTGTAGAAGGAGGCCTGGAAACACCGATGCCGCTGGTCAAAAACAGGGACGAAACCGGCATGCTTGCAGCGTCTGCCGCTTCCCTTGTAGAAGGACTCGGACTTGTCATTCATGATATCAGCTATCTTATGACAGAACTGGCAAACCAGAACCTGGATATACATACACAGCACGAAGACCGGTACGCAGGCAGCTTTCAGGATATCCTGCTCGCCATGCGGCATATGAAAATACAGCTGAACACCATTATGCACCAGGTCAGCCATTCTGCAAGCCAGGTATCGGCAGCCAGCAGCCAGCTATCCGCCAGCGCCCAGACACTGAGCGAGGGCACCGCTGAACAGGCAAGCTCCGTACAGCAGCTGGCAGAGCGGATGAATGTCATATCCAATGACGTCAGCCATACGGCCAGCGAAGCGCTTGAGGTACGCAGCCAGACCCACCATGCGGGAGAAGCTGTTTCCCTGTGCAGCAGCCAGATGCAGAGCCTGATGGAAGCAATGGACAGAATCCAGACCAGTTCTGACGAAATCGAAAAGATATTAAAGACCATTGAAGACATCGCATTCCAGACCAATATCCTGGCACTGAATGCAGCCGTGGAAGCAGCCCGGGCCGGAGAAGCCGGAAAAGGCTTCGCTGTCGTGGCCGGGGAGGTCAGCAGCCTTGCCAGCAAATCCGCCGAAGCAGCCCAGAATACATCCGCCCTGATTGAACACTCTGCGGATGCCGTGCGCACGGGCATGGATATCGCCGGTCAGGCCGCATCTGTACTGCAGGAGGTCGTAAAGAGCATCCATTCCGTAACGGCTTCCATTGACAATATTTCCACCGTTTCAAGCGAGCAGTCCGAAGCTGTCTCACAGATTTCCAATGGAATCAGCCAGATTTCATCCGTCGTGCAGAGTAACAGCGCTACGGCACAGGAAGGCGCTGCGGCCACAGCTGTGTGCGGAAGCAGCCGTATTAAAACGCCTGGTGGAACAGTTTACACTTGCAAAAGAAGAATAACCGCATCACACAGCAGCAGGCTACGGGGCATCCGGTGCCAGGCCCTGGCCGCACCACGCCAGCATCCCGGCATCTTCCCCGGAATCTCCTGCTGCAAATACTTCCTGCGGCTGCAGGTGCATTCTGCTGCAAATCATCCTGACGCCGGACTCTTTATCTGCCCCGGCTGCCAGCATCTGCAGGCAGTTTTTTTCTATGATATACCGTATCTTTGTCCTGGCCTGTTCCGGGATATGCTCCATCAGCTCCCTGGCCGTGCGGCTGTCCCATGGATGTTTCCGTGCACGCAGCAGCGTCAGCTTGTAAACATTTCCCTCTTTCTGATACGTAATCAGCCGGAACCGGTACTGCTGCTCCAGCGGCCTTACATACGGTACACAGTCCCCATCCAGGACATGATGCTGTTCCAGAATCCCTTTTATCAGAATATGCGCCCCGCCCGCAAACACCCCGCCCGCAGACAGATGCCAGATACTTTTGCAGCGCCTGGCAGCGTCTTCATATGGAAGCGTCGTGGCAAAAAACAGCCGTGTTTTTTCTTTGTGCACAAGCACTTTAAGGCCTGCCCGGATATCTTCCGGAATGCCATCCGCGCCTGTGCGGCACAGGGTTCCTTCAATATCCAGAAAAACAGCCTTCGGACGCCTTGGAATGCGAAACAGCGGATATGGCCCGAACAATGCATCATTTATCAGATTCTGCATCCCGCCATAGGCAAGGTAGCAGCTGCACTGCCTACGCCTGCACAGGGGCTGGCTTTCGGCATGCCTGCCGCTGGAAACATATGCTCCTGCCCCCGCATCCCTGGCTGTACTCAGGCAGCACAGCCGCAGTGTCCCGTCTGCCTGTACAAAAAGCCTGTCCCGGCACGCCTGTACATCTGCCGGATGCCCGGAAAGCTCCCGGTAAAAATACGGATCGATTTGGGAAAATGCCCGGATTTCCTCTGCAGTGTATGGGCGGGTCAGTCCATCCATACGATTGATCCACAGATAAATCTGTTCGGGCAGTTCTTCCCGAAGCAGCTGCCTGCGAAGCTGGCGCAGCAGGCCCGTATTTTCCGGCACGCCGACTGCTCCTGCACAAATCGAAACGCCATATTTAAGGCACGTCCTGCAGTTTTGCGCAAACTCGGAAACCCCCGTCATCTGCGGATGAAATGTCGCCCACAGCCGCAGCTTTTTCAAAACACCCCCGGCCTTTTGGAATGCTTCCAGTGACCGAGCGGCCGGAAAGCTCAGATTGGTCTGTGCTCCCACAGCGTCTGTCCAAGGCAGCGCGCTGATACGTGCCAGCCCTTCCCAGTACCATGCATGTATCAGCGCTTCCCCATAAGGCACCAGCATCAGCGCCCGGATGCCAGACATCCAGGCCTTTTCCTCATATATACGGACAAAAGACTCCCACTGCTTCTGGTCGTGCGCAAGCTCTGCCTGCGAGACCGGATGCTTGGAAAACGGACAGTAAGAACAGCTGTAATTGCAGCTTTTTAAAATACCCCTGTACAGCACCATGCGGGCTGGCCGATTATATTTTTCCATACTTTAAAATCCTCATAAAAGCATTCTGCCATCAGCCGCCATATTCTGCATCCCATTCTGCCATCGCCTGCCTGACTGGTTCTGATATCAGCTGCGGCCCCAGATAATCAGAAAGCCCTAGCCCGGTTTCCGTCAGCGCCAGAAACGGATTCTGTTTTATGGCAGATGCGTCCTGCTCCTGCATGGTTACAAAGCCCTGTTCCAGCCAGCTGCTTAAAACCGGAAAATCCTGCAGCGCGCTGTTTCCAAACACTTCCTGATAACGTCCCATTGGAAGCCCCGGATAAAGAAACAGGTGCCGGATTACATAGCGCCGCTTTAACTCGCCATCCGAAAGAACACATCCATGCGTAACCTGTGTATAGTCAGCCGTGCGCTCAAATTCCCGGATGCGTCCAAGGCATTCTTTCTGTGTTACCGCATAGGGACTGCAAAAATGCAGATTTCCGGCATAGCTTCTTCCGCCGCAGCCAAGCGCAAGCGAATTTCCAAATCCGCATTCGTGAAATTCCGGCTCCGGCATGCTGCGGCTGCGCACAAACCTGCGCATGGATTTTTGGAAATAGCCTTCTTCCCGCAGAAAACAGCTGGCATGCTGATACTGCAAAAATGCCTGTTCCTGGTCTGGCACGATTCCTTCGCCCTGCAGCCCTGCGCCGTGCTTTACATACAGCGGATATAAAAAAATCTCATCCGGCTCATACCGCACCGCTTCCTTTAGCGAAGCCAGCAGGCTTTCTGCCGTCTGCCCCGGAATTCCATATATAAAATCTGTATTGACACATGCAAAACCGGCTGTTTTCAAAAGCTCCAGCGCTTCGCGTGCCTTCGCGGCACGGTGCGCACGCCCGAGTGCAGCAAGCTCTGCATCGTGAAAGCTCTGGATGCCCATGCTCACCCTCGTGACGCCATGCTGTTTTAAAAGGGCAAGCTTTTGTGCATCCGTCTGGTTCGGAGCCGTCTCTATCACAAAATCCGGCTGCTTTGCAAACCGGAACTGTTTTTTTATCCTGCAAAACAGCTTATCTAACTGCTGCGCGCTCAGATACAGGGGCGTCCCGCCGCCAGCTACCAGGCTGGAAAATGCTGCATCCATGCCGCTTAAAAGCTCCGCATACTGGCTGCTCTGGCGGTAAACCGCTTCCAGATACCGGTCCAGCGCTTCCCCGTCCTGTCCTGTAACGGAAAACAGGTTGCAGTAGCCGCATTTTGCCTGGCAGAATGGAATATGCACATACAGCCCGTGCCCGCCGCCGGCAAATGCAGGCGCATAATCATGCAGCGAAATGCCGGAAAGCGGCCTGTATGCCGTTTTGTGCGGATAACTGTACATATATTGAAGATAGCGGTTCATCATGGATTCCTCCCTGCCTTTCCAGCTGCCGGATGTTTTCTTATAAATTCCGGCTGCAAAAAAATACCAGTTATACATGATAAAAAGTATAACTGATATTTTTTTACAATACAAGTGTATTCCTTTATTCCCTTTATTTTCTTATATCCCAAGCTGCCCTGCAATCTGCTTTAAACGATTCCAGTCACAAATATTCTGCTCCAGCTTTTTCCTGCCGGCAGGTGTTATCTGGTAGTATTTCCTCCTGGGGCCAGCCGATTTATCAGTCACCCCATATCTTCCACAAGCGCCTATTCACATTCACTCGCATCCCTGCTGCCTTTTGCCCCGACATCATCCCCCATTCCTTCGATTTCTTCCTGAACCTCGCGGATTTTTGTGTCCAGCTGCAGGGCCCGCAGAATCTTATTTTGTTCTTCCGGTGAAAACATGCCGATAGCACGCCCAAGCTCGGTAATGTTATTCCGGTTGACCTTCAGCCCTTTTCCGCCGCCAAACGGAATGCTGATAACGTCTTTCTTATTGCTCATATCACCCAGGCAGAGCCATTTGCCGCTTGTCGTAAAGGTTACCCCGTTATAGGTAATGTTCCCGTTTTTATCCGCATAAGAAGCATAAGGCGCTGACATTTCCCGGCGTATCAGCCCGAACGGGTCTGTAATCAGCTGTTCTTCCTGTTCCCCTGTTTCTAAACCGCCTTTATTTTTCATCATTTCAAACGCTTCCATCAGGACATTGCACTTTGGTGCCCCGTCTGCCGGCTGCTGTGCTGCTGCCTGCAAGCCGGCTCCTTCGGACTGGTTCCGGTCCCGGAGTCCAGCCGTCTGTCCCCCGGCTGCCTGGCTCCTGCCCAAATCCTGTCCTGCCCTTCCTGCTGCTTTTCCTTTCTGATTTCCATATGAGTAGCCCTGTGTGTACCCGATTGCGCTTACTGCCATGATATTCCTCCTTTAAATAGCTGCTCTTTTCCAAACCATAAAAAACAAAAAGCCTCCTGCTGCCAGGATATTCTGCCAGCCTGCTGCTTTTATGTGGTGCCCTGCCTTCCCTGTTCCATTACTGCTTCATATGCAATCCGCTCCACTGCACTGCGGCTGTTTTTCGAAACTGCTTCTGCATCAAACAGAAAGGCTTTGACGAAACCGCTGTCCTCTTTCATCTCCACATAAACACTTCCCGGCTGTTCCTTTCTGCCGCCTTCCCCTTTTTCCAGCTTTGCTTTCAGCGTGTAGCCTTCCAGCACATTAATTTCCACCTTATCACAGGCACTGTATGGAATACGGCGGACTTCCACTTCTCTTGCACCCTGCAGCTGCCTGCAGCGTTTTACCTGAATACCTGTGCCCTGCGGCTCTGCTGCTGGCAGGAATGCTGCTTTCTGGCTTATGTTTTTCTGCAGCCTGTCCTGAAAGCTTTCCCCGGACACAAAGCTGCCATTTTTTCTGCCCGGGCGTTCGTGCGCTCCAGAAACATAAATACCGCTGCCGCCTGGCACTTTTCCATTTTTTCCTGCGTTTTCAATCTGCATCCCAGCCACCTTCCCTTCTGATTCCATTCTGATACGGCCTGTTCCCTGTACGCCTGAAGCATTCTGCTGTCTGCTTTTTCCTGCAGCGGTTTTTCTTTCAGCTGCCGCCTGCTTTTTCCTGCAGCAGTTTTTCTTTCAGCAGCTGCCGTCCGCGGCGCAGCCTCGTTTTTACAGTTCCTTCTTCCAGTTCCATAATTCCCGCTATTTCCCGGATGGAATAATCTTCATAGTAAAACAGGTACAGCGGATTCCGGTAAGCTGCCGCCAGCTCCATGACCCGCCAGAGCATGTCATCTTCATATACAAACGGCAGGCTGAACGGTTTTACCGCACCCGCCGCTGCTTCTTCAAGCCCTGCCGTCCGTGAAAACCACGCACTCTTTTGGATATCATAACAGATATGAAGAACAACCCGGACAAACCAGTTTTTTTCATGGTTTTCATCCGCAAATGCCGGCTTTGTTTTTAAATACCGGCAGAATGCTTCCTGCACCACGTCTTCCGCATCCGCCCTGTTTTTCATGTTGGAAAAAGCAACCCGGTACAAAAGCTCCTTATACTTTTCAAACGGCCCCGCCGCTTCCCTTTCCTCATTTATCAGCATATGAATACCATGCCCTCTCCCAGATTCATCCGGCCTGCATAACGCTGCCGCACCCATGCGTTGTTTTTGTGCTGCATGAATACCCTTTACCAATAATACGAATCAGGAGACCGAAAAGTTTCAAAGCCGGAGAAAAACTTTGAAAGAAACGATATTTTTTACTTCCTTTCCAGAAAAAAATGCTTATAAGGAACGATATGTACCATCGGATGGTCAATTCCATGAAACTGACAGCCGTCCTCCCCATAGCAGGTGCCATGGTCTGAACAGCAGATGACAAAGGCATCTCCCCGGCTTTTATTCCAGCCGTCAAACAGCCGCCCAAGCTGTGCATCCGCATAGCGAAGTGCGGCTGCATGGCTTTGAAGGCTGTCGCGTACAGCGCCTTCCAGATAAAAATAATTCGGATAATGAATTGCATCTATATTTAAATATAAAAAAATATGTTTTTCTTTCTGTGCAGAATCTATATCTGAAATCTTATTTAAAATAAAATCCACCTGATTGCGTGTGCTTTCTTTTACCATGCACCCAAACGAAGGCGTCCAGAAGCTTTTTTGAAAATATCCCGGAAATACCTTTCCCATGTCCGAGCGTTTGTCAAAAAAAGACACCCCGCCCACACACCAGGTCTCATAGCCGTCTTTTGCAAGCCCTTCCATAATCGTACTGCCGCAAAACGCATATGCCCCCTTCGGAACCTTCCTGCGCAGGCCGATTGCTGACGGGTAAAACAGCAGCTCCCTGTCTGCCATGTTTTTTACATCATGCCTGCACGGAAGGAACCCGGCAAACATCGCATGGTGGGATGGATAAGTAAAACTGCCGGGTGCCTGGCATTTTACCCAGGGCCCGTAGCGGTTCAGCACCGGCGTCCTTCCCGCTGCTTCTTCCTGTATGGCTGCATCATAACGCAGCGTGTCCAGGCAGATAAACAAAATATCTTTTTTTCCGACGACTTCATTCATATCCACAGAAACCGTCTGTTTCATTCCCCGGATGGCTGTCCGGTAATTCAGCCCGCCGCCATCCGGCATGCCTTGTGCATTCCTGTCCATGCGCACATCTCCTTTTATGCCCGTTTTATCCATTCTGCCATAATCTGTGCCTGCCGCCTGTAAATTCTGTTTTCGTGAAAAATATCCTGGTAAATCAAATCCCCCTGGGCATTCATCTCAATAATTCTCGGCTGCAGGCTGCCCCGTTCCAGCAGGATGTCGATACCCGCGCACCGCAGGCCCGGATAGCATCCGGCTGCCCGGGCACACAGTTCTTCTATCTGAGCCCGCACAGCTGGCGGGATTTGCAGTTCATCTGCGGATAACGGATGATTATTTAAATGCAGATTTGTCACCGGCCCCCTGGACAGCCTTCCGAGCAGAAACTCCACGCTGCCATCGAGCACGACCGCCCGCAGGTCATACGAATATCCCTGATGCTGTGCCTTTGCATGCCAGCGTTCTGCCACACAGTCCATCTGCAGGATGCTTTCCAACAGGGACATGATTTCATCCCTGCCGGTAAAGCAGCGCAGCTTCTTTGTATTGACCAGGCCATGCTTTGGATGCTCCAGCGCACATGTATAAAGAACCATCCTGTTTTTCGCCGGATGCCAGCGCAAAGCCGATACGCCGGCTGCGCCGGAGCCGTAAACCGGCTTTAAAAATACCTGATAAACACCGCTTTCCTGCATCAGCTCCAGCAGCTCCCCTGCTGTATGCAGCTTCTGCATGCTTTCTGATTTCCCTGTTCCAGTTTCCTGCTGCCCGCAGCTTTCCTGGTTTTTGTCCTGCATCCAGCCTGCAGCAGGTTCCTGCGGCACGGCTTTTTCCAGCAGCTGTGTCACTGCCAGTCCGGCTTTTTGCAGTTTCTTCTTGCATGCCCGTTTGTCAAGCAGCTGTTTAATAGAATCAGGATGATTGAAAAACGTGATTTGATATTTTCCTGCTGCGTGCGCAAGTGTATCAAGCTGTTTCCGATAGCTTTCAGCCAGGTTTTCCAGCTCTCCCAGGCAGCAGCTTTGCCACAGCGGCGGGTCAATTTTCAAAAACCATTCCCTGCCCCCTGCCTGCTGCATCCATGCATCCAGCCCGCTCCAGTTTACAAAAAGAACAGGCAGCTTCGCAAAAGCTGCCGCCTGTTCAAAATAATCCGTCCGTTTCGTGCCCGGATTTCCCAATAATACCGCCTGTCTCAGGCTGAATTCTTTTTGGCTGTCCATTTTTTCTCCAATGCCCGTCCTATTATCAATCAGAATTTTATTTTATATAAATCACGCTGTAATAAGATAAATTTCCTGATTATTCTGTCAGCATTGCATTCATGTAGGTTTCCCCGTCATATACATCCGGTTCGTTCTGCTCCGACACATCTGTTTCCAGCGGAAGATTTTCCAGTTTCTGCACCATCCCGTCAGACAGGTAATGATAGTGCACATCCAGTTTTTTGATATTCGGAAATTCCGGCAGCTTTTGCAGCAAAAGCTCCCCGCCCTTATCCGTCAGCGTGCCAAGGGATAAATCCAGTGTTTCTATCTGCGGCATAAATTTGCTCGAAAGCACGGCTTTTGCCAGTTCATCCTGAATTTCGCTGTCCACAATTCCCAGGTACTTAAGATTCGGAAAATCTGCCTTTTCCAAAAGCTCACTTACAGTATCTTCATCCCCGTCAAACCCATAATCTTCCACGCCGATATATAAAAGAAGTTTTTTCAGGTTTGGAAGCTTTGCATTCTGTACCGCCTGGATTTCGGACATCCCGAGACCGCCGCAGATAATTTCCAGTTCTTCCAGCCCTTCATGGCAGATATCGCCAAGCTGCAGGTCCGTGCTGCCTTTTATTACAAGGCTTTTCAATCCAGGCAGAGCCGCCCAGAGCCTGCTGTAATTGCCCTGTATAATCCACGATACCTCGCACTCCTCATAATCCATATCCCCAATAAACAGCTTTCGGATATGGGAAAACTTTTCTGGCTGTGCCACAATGGCATCAATAATATCCTGACAGCTGTCATCATATGAATTTCCCCAGTCTCCGATACGGATTTCCGTCAGGGACGGGAAATCCGGGTCTGCTAATATCTCCGGCACCATGCATTTTACACTTTTGCCATTTTTTTCACAATCCGTATAGCTGTACGAATACTTTTTTGCATGTTCTGCTCCCACGATTCACTCCTCCTCTTTTTCGTTCAAATTAGCTGGCCAAAACAGTTCCATATGCCCAGGCTTTTGGACAGGTACATGGCTGATAAACTGATGCTTTTATTATATCGGATGGCAGGGGATTTGTAAAGCTTCAGAACCCTGCAGAATGCAAAGTCCGTAAGAAAGTGATTCAGGAGTGAGCAAATCCCATTCGCGAAGCGA
>OFGA01000279.1_pt1 | contig 46303 bp, 42 predicted proteins | sample 1521471 | NCBI WGS metagenome assembly OFGA01 (sample SAMEA3504086, study PRJEB24116) | mouse gut metagenome | biome: mouse gut; feature: mouse-associated habitat; material: faeces | place: Denmark | collected 2011 | reverse complement strand
AAGGCAACGGTGAGGCAGACGGCGAAAGCGTTTGGGGTTAGCAAGAGTACCATACATATGGTTATAACAAAATAGAACGAAGAATGTAAATAAAACCAAATAGTTTTTATGTTTAATAATTTTTATTGTAAAATAAATGAAAAAATGTTATTATGAAAATAGATAAGAATCTAAAAAATAAGTAGGAGGATTATAGTTATGTTCAAAGTAATCAGTACGGAAAAGGCTCCGGCAGCAATCGGGCCATATTCACAGGCAATGGTATTCGATCATCTGCTCATTTCATCAGGACAGCTTCCGATCGATCCGGCGACTGGTGACTTTGTCGGAACGACGATCGAAGAACAGGCAGAGCAGGTAATGAAGAATATTGGCGCTGTTCTTGAAGAAGCAGGAGCGAAATACTCGAATGTTGTGAAAACGACATGTTTTCTTGCTGATATGGCTGATTTTGCAGTATTCAATGAAGTGTATGGAAGATATTTTACAGGTAAACCCGCACGTTCCTGCGTTGCAGTAAAGACGCTTCCAAAGAACGCTCTCTGTGAAGTTGAAGTAATTGTTGCCTTGATGTAGTTTTCTGGCGGAAAATAATAAGATGAAATAGGACTAGTCCGTGGAAATCTGTGCTTTAAAGTATGGGATTTTCCTCGGACTATTTTTTAGTGTCTGTATAATGGGGGGTAAAATCATCAAGTATCATCATCTGGTTTGAATTTGTAGGGATTGTGCTTTTTGTTGGATAGATAAAAGATAGTTGGGCAAAATACACAAAAATGAAAAGGGATTATCTACTTTTTTGATAATTTACAATAATATAACTTTTTGTTATACTATCCATATAGTTAAACGTTTAAACTAATTAACATGTAAACTAATTGTGCTTTTTTTTTTACCACGTGGAATTAAAAATAAAGTACGCAAAGTAAAGGAGGAAGAGGTTATGCTCGTTACAAATGGTCTGGAATACTTAGCAGTATTGGCATTAGTAAATGTCGGAGTAACATTTTTTTGCAAGAAATTTCCATCAAAGATTTATAAATATGTACCTCCAGTTCTGATCATGTTTCTGATTATAGTTTGTTTTAATACGTTCGGTGTGTGGACAATGGAAAACGAGTCGGTTAATAATACAAGATTACTATTAACAAACTATGCGATTCCATTTCTTGTATTTTTAATTGGAGCTCAGACTGACGTTAAAAGAATGATCAAAATCGGACCGAAACTTACAGGTGTATTTTTAGCGACTATATTTAGTGTTGTTCTTGGAATGACGGTTACTTATTTTATTTTTGGCGGCCGGCTCGGAATAGATAATGTGCCGGGTGCGTTTGGAGCATGGACAGGTTCATTTGTCGGAGGTCCTGAAAACTTGTATGCGATTGCAGACGGTATAGGCCTTGGCGAAGAAGGAACAGCCAATGTGCTCCTGTTAATTAATTTATGCTTCCGTCCATGGATGACATTTTTGATCATTTTAGTTGCTGCAGTTCCGGTTTATAATAAGTGGACAAAAACGAATACGGCTGAAATTGAAAAGATTGCTGCTAATATTGATGAAGAAGAAAGCAAGAATGCAGCGTCAATTAGTCCTTTTGATATTTTCTTGATCATGGGTGTTGGACTTGCGGTTGTAGCTGTTTCACAAAAGATCGGGCCAGTGATTGGACAATTTACCCCAAGTGTTCCGGCAAGTGTATGGGCTTATTCATTTGTAACTTTGCTTTCTGTACTGCTTGGTACATTTACAAAGATTAAACACGTGAATGGCCTGGGACTATTAGGCGGTGGATTTGCTGCTTTTATGTTAATGGTTAACTGTTCATCCGTAGATTTGAAAACATTTGCAAATGCAGGAACATTCCTGGTGTGTGGGATAACAGTCCTTCTAATCCATGCATTAGTTATGGCTATTTATGGAAAACTTGCAAAAGTAGATCTTGGAACATTAGTTATTGCATCAATTGCGGCGATTGGCGGTGTATCCAGTGCGCCTGTTGTTGCTGCAACATATGGAAAAGCATATATTTCTATTTCAGTAATTTATGGCGCAATAGGTTCTATGGTTGGAACGTTTGCAGGACTTGGAGTGTATTATCTACTCAATATGTTATAAAAATGAGGGACTGTCTATTAAAATAGACAGTGCCTCTCTTAGGCTTAAATAGTAGGTTTATTTTCTAAAAGAGTTTTTAAAAACAAATCTATAGAAGTCAGTTCTTCGTGGCCGAAAGCGGATAAAAGCTCAGAAAAAGAAGAGCTCCATTGGTAATCCATTTCGCTATGATGATTAAATATTGTGTTTCCTTCATCAGTGAGATTTAATATTATTTCTCGTTGATCTTGTTCAGAACGTTTTTTGCTGATAAGTCCAAGTTTGATTAACCGCTTTACTTGTAAAGAAATTGTCGGAAGATATGTATCTGTATCAGCGGCAATTGAGCCAAGACGACATCCAGGATGTCGGCCAATATAGTCGATTATATGAATTTGGTCAATACGAAGTTCTTGATCAGTACCATAATGGCGTACATTTTTTCCGTATTCATACATTCTTCTATTATAAGCGATGAGTTTTTCGATAATGTCTGAAATGAGCATTTCTTTCATTGTCAACTCCCTCCTTTATTGATATTAAATCTATCATAAGTGATTTATACAGTAAAAACAAGAGCAGAATTGGAAAAATTAAACATTAAAAATAAAAATCATTACTAAAAAGGAGAAAAACAAAATGTATAATTTTGATAAAGAATTTGACAGACATGGGACAGAGGTGATTAAGTGGGACAGATTAGCTCAGGATTTTGGAAAAGAAGATTTAATTCCCTTAGGAATTGCAGATATGGATTTTGAAACACTTCCTGAGATTGTAGAGGCATTGAAAAAAAGAGCTGAGCATCCTACATACGGATACACATTCCAATCAAAAGAATACTATAATAATTTTATTACTTGGAATAAAAAAAGGAATAACATGGATCTAAAAAAAGAGGAAATTTTAAGTATGCCAGGTATTGTTTGTGCAAATGCTTTTATTGTAGCCGCACTTACGGATCATGGCGATAAAATTTTAATGTGCACGCCAGTATATGATCCGTTTTATAAAGTTGTAGAACAACAGAAAAGAACAATTGTAAGAAGCAGTATGGTCTTAAGGAACGGGCGGTATGAGATGGATTATGAAGATCTAGACCGTAAAATGGGAGAGGGCGTAAAATTATTTATTCTTTGTAACCCGCACAATCCGGTAGGACGCGTATGGGAGAAAGAGGAACTGGAAAAATTGAACGCACTTTGTAAAAAGCATAATGTGCTGGTTTTTTCTGATGATATTCATTCTGATATTATATTTAAAGACCATAAGTATATCCCGTATATAAATATTTCTGAGGATGCTGCTCAGAGAACGGTTTGCGCTGCGGCTCCATCAAAAACATTTAATGTGGCAGGAATAAAAACTTCGGTTATTTTTTCTAAGAATGTAGAGATTCTTGCAAAAATTAATGAAATAGTAACAGCATTTCATGTTGGCGTTAACTTATTTGGCTTTAAAACATTTGAAGTTGCTTATCAATTTGGAGAACAATATGTAGAAGAACTCTGTGACTACTTAAAGTCAAATGCAGAATATGTAACAGAATATATAGAAAACAATATTCCAAAAGCACATACATACGTACCGGAGGGAACATATTTGATGTGGGTTGACTGCACAGAATGCGGGTTATCGGCAGAGGAATTAATGAAAAAAGTTGTTGGATCAGGCGTGGCGCCGAATGATGGAGCGCATTACGGTGAAGAAGGCAATGGATTTATACGTATCAATATTGGCACGCAAAGAAGACGGTTAGAGCAGGCGATGGAATGTTTGAAAAAAGCGCTTGCCTAATATGCAAAAGAGGGATTCATATGGACCGGGCAAAACACATTTTATTGAATTCAAAAAAATATGAAAACGATATAAAAAATTGGAGACACATTATTCATAGATATCCGGAAATAGGTTTTGATCTCCCAAGAACGCAAAAATTAGTTACTGATGTTCTTCGGGAATTGGGATATACGGTACAGGTTGGTTTTGCAAAATCGGCAGTATTAGGTGAGTTAGACACGGGAAAACCCGGAAAAGTAATTGCAATCCGCGCTGATATGGATGCGTTGAGTATGAAAGAAGAAAGCGGAGTGCCTTTTTCTTCGGAAATTGAAAATGCCTTCCATGCATGCGGACATGACGCACATACTGCAATTCTTCTGGGGGTGGCAAAATATTTGTCAGAAAATAAAGACGAACTGCCCGGAGGAAGAATCAAACTAGTATTTCAGCCGGCCGAAGAAGGACCGGCGCCAGGCGGCGCTAAATTGATCATGGAATCAGGGGTATTAAATGATGTTGACGCTATGATAGGCGCCCATTCTCAGCCGCTATATAAAGCCGGTCAGATTGGATGCAAATACGGAGATGCATTTGCGAGCGGAGATTTTTTTGAAGTACGCCTGAAAGGAACGGGGACACATGCCGCGTCCCCTCATAAAGGAAACGACATTATTATAACAGCGATGGAGATCATAAATGCTTTGCAGAATATCCGCTCGAGAGAACTTCCTCCATTAAAAAGCGCGGTCATTTCTGTTTGTTCCATTAATGCAGGTTCTCTTCCGGTAAAAAATGTTCTTTCAGATGAATGTACATTTGGCGGGACATTCAGAGCATATAACGATGAGCATCGTTCGTATATTGCGAGAAGAATAGGCGAAATAGTAGAACATATAGCGTCTATGAATGGGGTAACTGCAGAATACACAGATAGCTTTAACTATCCGTATTTTAGAAATGATGATGATGTGATTGATATTGTCTTTCATTCTGCGCAAGAAGTATTAGGGAACGATAATGTAATTAAGAAAGAAGACCCTGAGATGGGTTCTGAGGATTTTGCTTGGTATACCAAGAAGTTGAAAGCAGCTTTTTTCTTTATTGGGATAAGAAATGAGGAAAAAGAATGTATCTATAGTCTTCACAATCCTAAATTCCGAATTGATGAAGATGCTTTTGTTCCGGCGCTGGCTGTTTTTATAAATTCTATTTATCGCCTGATGGAGGATGAAAGAATTCATGGAAAATAATAAAAGATTACAATTGTTTGCGATTTTAAGTTTATCAATGGCGAATGCATTTGTTGGAACCGGAATATCACCGGCATTGGAAACGATACGAAACAATTTCGTAGGCGCTCCTGATTTGTTGATACAAATGATCGTTTCACTTCCTTCTTTAATGGTCATCGTCGTATCATTTGTCTTTTCTGCAATGTCAAGACGCATTTCTATGAGAGGACTGTGCCTCATAGGGCTTGGTTTATATACGGCGGGAGGTCTTTTAGGAGGGGTCTGCAGTTCAATTGTTACAATGATAATTACACGTATGATAATCGGCATTGGTTATGGCATTCTAATGCCATTATCGATCGGTATGCTTCCGTATTTTTATGAAGTAGACGAACAACAAAAGCTGAATGGAAAAGTAGTTATATGGTCTAGTATTGCTTCGATCATATGTATGATAGTAGCGGGGTATTTAGCAAGTATCTCTTGGAGAATGGTGTTTTTAGTATACTTGTTTGGTATTCCCTGTATCGTGCTCTGTTGGAAATATATTCCGCCGGTCACACTGTCTGCAGGGGGAAATCAGGTTAGTGTTTCTGTTATTAAAAAAGTTAGTATTTATGCGGTTGGTATATTTGTAATTTTTGTAAGTTACTTTGCAATACTTAATAATTTTTCAGGAATTGTGATCAACGAGGGGGTGGCGTCTAAAGCAAGTGTAGGAATGATTATGCCGATCATGACAGCCGCATCTTTGATCACAGGACAATATGCTGAATGGTTCAAGAAAAAGTTTAAAAAAAATACGATGCTGTTAATATGGATTTTCGGTTCGATCGGTCTGATCGGTCTGATCATGAAAGGAAATTTGTTATGCGCCATTATAGGATTAATATTCTTTGGAATGGCGCTTGCATTAGCAGCTGCAACATTAAATGCAGAGGCAGGGGTTTCCTGTAAGAAAGAAGAGTCGCTATGTGTGGGTACTGTTATGATGTTTATGAGAAGCTTTGGGCAATTCATTTCACCGGTTTTATTTACCGGAATTGGAACGGCATTGGCAATTGAAAATATCAGGCTTCCTTATATCGGATCATTGCTCATGTGCGTAGTTATGTTGTTTATTTATTGTATCTTCTTAAAAGCAAAGAAAACTGTGAGCGAGCAGGGAGCATAATTTGCAAGAGTGCAGGACAAAAACGTAGGCGCAGCAGTCTGTGCTAGGGCTTTTTGTCCTGCGTTATCAGAAGCATAGACAAATACCGGATCCATCAAAGCTCCAGCTGCTTCAGCTCTTGCTTTGCTGCTTCGTACAAATAGACCTTGTTAGACAGGGTTTCTGACGGATCGAAGGTTTTGTTCATCTGCTTGATCCGCATAAGTATATTCCGCGGTTGTATCGTGCCTTTTTTATGGAGCCTTGCCTCGCTGGTGCCTGTGAAGGCTATATAATAATCGTCTCCGAAAAGCTCGGCTATACGCTTCATTACTCCGGGATAGAACATGGCAATCGCGCCGTTTATCTGCGCTGTCGTTGTCACAGTCGGCACTGCAAGCGGTGAAAGTGAAGTTATATCACTGTTCAACGCCATAAACGCGCCTTTGTGATAAGGTGGATTTGCTAAGTCCGCCGGATTTAAGTATATACGCGGCGGCGCCATGATGTATGTATTGCTCATCGCATTCTCCCACACTTCTTCTTCATCTATCCCCCATGCCTGCATGGAGGATCTAGGTACCTTAACAGACAATACGTCATGCCTTTTGCCGTCATTTTCATCACTTGCAAGAATATAGAGCACCAGCACCATATCGCCGACGCGCCTGTAAATATGGTTTTTCAGTTCATATCGGTGGTCTTTGAAATTCAGAGGACGGATGAAAAGCTTGTCTTTTAGCAGATCATACTCATTTTTTTCAATCAGATCCATAATTCCCAGTTCCATGAATTTTCTGCTGGAGTCGATCGAAGAAAGGATCGGTTCCCACACAGCCGCCCAACTGCCTTTTTCATATTCCTGGTACAGCTGCATGCAGTTAAATCTGCACATCTGTTCTCGCTTGTCCTTATACTGGTACAGGATGATATAATCGCCAATTAGTACATCTGACTCCGTTTTTTGATACTTGATGTTTGTTTCACGTATAATAGAAAGCTCTTTCGCATCAGTCGATGTGGATCCATCCTCGAAGAAGGCAATTTTGCCATAGCTCAGTTCCTGTTTCTTTTCCTCAAGCTTTTTTTGCAGTTCGTTGATAAATTCCTTATATTCCATTTCATACCTCCGTTTATTATTTAAGCTGCTAAGTTAAAACAGTTCTACATCATGAAGCAGGAAGTCTCCTGTGAGTTTGAGAGACCAAAGTTCCGCATCTTCCTTTTCATTATAGATAATGTTCTCCATGATATGACCGGGGTCATATTGTCTGTAATTAAGACGTGCATTACGCAGTCCAAGATCTGTGTAGTAATACAAGTGCATTATTAATAGGCTCATGCCGCATGGAAGTCAAGGCATTGGCATATTGGTTGGATTGATAAGAGAGATGATCTGTTCTTCCTTTATATTCTGGGAGAGCAGGTACTCATAGGATATGTCAAACAGTAAGACGGATTTCCCGCAGCGGCGGATTCCGGTGATCACTTTTATTTCTCCATTCCACATATTGCGGATCAGGCGATTCGGGTAATAATCTCGCTTGATCATAATTCTTGCCTCTAACTTTTGCCGTATGTGTCATAAAATTTAGATAAGTATAGCATAATGCGTTTGGGACTTCAATGGGATATCTCTAACTTATGCCGTGGGTGGCTTAATGAGGGTGTGAAGATAATTGATGAGAGAAGAACGGATTGTGGAATAAAAAAAGATAGGGTATAATATGAAAAACAGAGTCAGATGGAGGTGGCATGATGAAAAAAGCATTGCCAGTTGGCGTGGAAAATTTTGAAGACCTGATAAAATCGGAATATTATTATGTAGATAAAACAATGTTTATAAAAGAAATGTTGGATTTGAAGGGAAAGGTGAATTTATTCACCAGACCCAGGCGTTTTGGAAAAACACTGAATTTAAGTATGCTTCGGTACTTTTTTGAGGATACAGGAGACAAGCTAAAAAATGATCAGAATAAAGAACTCTTCCGTGGTATGAAAATTACGGAAGCCGGAGAGAAATATACGGAGCAGATGGGAATGTACCCTGTGATAAATCTGACATTAAAATCAGCCAAACAGGAAGATTTTGAAAATGCTTATTATACGATGCAGGTTGAAATAGCATCTGAGTTTGACAGACATAGAAGTGTGATTGAAACAGGCAGAGAAAAACTTACTCAAAAAGAATATGAACAATATATACGAATTGCAGATGAAGAAGCAGATGAAAAACAGGTCAGAGGTTCGTTAAAATTATTTAGCAGATGTATGTATAAAATCACAGGTAAGAATACTGTCGTTCTAATTGATGAGTATGATGTGCCATTGGAGAATGCATATTTTCGGGGATTTTATGAGAAGATGGTGACTTTTATCCGTTCGTTGTTTGAGTCTGGGCTAAAAACAAATGATTATCTACAGTTCGCTGTCATTACGGGCTGCTTAAGGATCTCTAGAGAAAGTATTTTTACCGGATTAAATCATTTGAAGATTATATCCATACTTAACCAGCAATATAGTGAGCATTTTGGTTTTACGGAATCAGAGGTGCTGCAGATGATGCAGTATTATGGTGCCAAGAGTCGCTTTTCGACAATGAAGGAATGGTATAATGGCTATACATTTGGTGATACGCAGGTTTACAATCCGTGGAGCGTAATTAATTATATGAGTGATCTGAATGCTAAGCTGGATGTATTTCCCCGCCCGTATTGGATCAATACCAGTTCCAATGACATTATTAAAGATCTGATTGTTCGTGCGGATCGAGAGACAAAAAGCCAGATTGAGACGCTGTTAAAGGGGGATACGCTGGATATCCAGGTGCATGAGGAAGTGACCTATGGGGATATGCATAGCAATAATGAAAATTTGTGGAATTTCCTTTATTTTACCGGATATCTGACGAAAGAAGGAGAATATTTTAAGGAATCGACTATTTTTTTAAAGGCGCGTATTCCAAATATAGAAGTAAAGACAATTTATCAGAGTACGATTCTAAATTGGATGAAGGGAAATATCAAAAAAGAGAATTTCCATGATTTATATCGAGCGCTAGAGGATGGAAATGAGGGTAAGATGAGAGATATTTTGAATGGTCAGCTTTTTCAGACGATTAGTTTTTTTGATAGTGCAGAGAATTTTTATCATGGGTTTCTTACAGGGATACTAAGTCAGAGTGAGAATTATCTGGTCAAATCTAACCGGGAATCTGGAGATGGACGGTCAGATATTACGGTGAAGAGCCCGTCTCTTCGGGGTAGGTCATTTGTCTTGGAATTAAAGGTATCGGATTCGGTTGATAATCTGGAAGTGGATGCGGAAAGAGCATTACAGCAGATTTATGATAGGAACTATATGGAGGAACTTAAGACAGAAGGGTATCGGAAGATAGATTGCTATGGAATATCCTTTTATCGAAAAGATTGCGAAGTTAGGTTTGGAAATGGACGAAAGTGATTTAATAAAAAGGATAATGACCGCATTGAGATTTTTAACAAAGCATACTGTAGATGGATATAGTGCAGAAATCGTATTGTCGGAAGAATCCAGTGGTACAAGAAAATTGTTCGAGTTACTTTTTACTTCACAAGGAATATGAAAATAAACCTCTGCATACATTGTAAAAACAATGAGTGCAGGGGTTTATATATGAAAGATTATATTGAGGAAAGGGCAGTAGAGATCGCATATTATATTATTGAGAATAAGGCAACGGTGAGGCAGACGGCGAAGGCGTTTGGAGTCAGCAAGAGTACCATACATAAAGACGTAACAGAGAGGCTGCTCCAAGTTAACCCGTCGCTTGCCGTGGAAGCGCGTAAGATCTTAGACCTCAACAAGTCTGAACGCCACATACGCGGTGGACTTGCTACCCGGGAGAAATATCTCCATCAGCAGAGAGCATAAGATACTGCTTCAGCCTGAGGGTGCGGCAATATTTAACTGTTAAAAGGCATCGTACTGCTGTAAAACAACAGAATTTGCAGCAGTACTGTATATGCTTCGTATGCGGCATTGCTGACATTGGATATGACTATAAGTATACAGTGCAAAAGAGGAGGAATGATTGATGATAGCGGATGAAGCCTGCAGAGAATGCAGCAGAAATAAGATCAATATATATACAAGGCTTTATAAGGCGCCCAAGCAGCGGGAGCAAGAGATCATCGGCCGGGCAGAGCGGTATCTGGACGAGGAGGCAGTTGGCCTGTCCGCGCCCCGGATGATGGCGGGATTGCTTAAGATATTGAAGGAAGAGACCGGAATTAAGGATCCGTATGAGAAGATCAAGAAGGACTATGATCTGCTGCTGCTTGGAATGGAAGAGAAGATCCGCGGGAATATCCTAAGATCAGAGGATCCGTTTACAGCGGCCCTTCAGTATGCGATCATCGGAAATTATATTGATTTCGGGGCATTTTCAGAAATAGATGAAGCGAAATTAATAGAACTGCTGGATTCTTACGCTGAGATTGACCTGGATTTGAAGGAGACGGAATATCTTCGCGAAGAACTTGGACGGGCAGGACGGATACTGTATATTACGGATAATGCCGGAGAGATCGTGCTGGACAAGATCTGCATAGGGATTCTCAAAGAATTGTACCCTCAATTAGAAGTGACGGTTCTGGTGCGGGGAATACCGGTTCTTAATGACGCAACGCTGGAAGACGCCGAGCTTATAGGCCTTGATCAGATTGCCGGGGTCATATCAAACGGAACCGATATTCCGGGGACGGAGTATGATCAGATATCGGAGGAAGCCAGGGCTTGTATGGATTCGTCGGATCTGTGTATCGCCAAGGGCCAGGGGAATTTTGAAAGTCTCAGGGAATGCGGGAAGAATATCTATTATCTTTTCCTGTGCAAATGCGATCTGTTCGTGGAACGGTTCCAGGTGGAGCGGCTTACACCGGTGCTGCGAAATGAGCTTCGCATGTAAGAAAATTCAAAATCTTAAGGAAAATGTGCTCCCGCCCCCTTCCGTATCTTCTGCGGCAAGCCTGAGTCCTTGTATCTTAGCAAGGGCAGCGGCGATGGATAAGCCAAGCCCGAAGTGTTCTTTATCATTTCTGGAACGGTCGCTTCTGTAGAACCGGTCGAAGATCAGAGTCTTCTCCTCATCGGGTATTCCCGGCCCATGGTCGGTTACGCGAACGCAGATGTGACCGTGGGAAATATCTGCCCGAAGAAGGATCTGATATCTATCTGTATTGCGTGCAGCGTGATCTGCGTCCGGTGACAGCGGATCCGTCAACGCATATGCAACTGCATTATCCAGTAATATCGTAAATATCTGCCGACATAGATCCGGGTCTGCGGATACGGAAGGAAGAGGTTCCTGGGGGAGAATAAGCAGCAGTGCGCCGCCCTTTGAGCGGCAGAGAGGCTCATATATTTCCAGCAGGTTCAGCAGCAGTTCGTCGATCTCGAAATCCTGTTTTTTTACGGCCCATTCCTTCTGCTCTGCCGTGACCAGAAGGAGAAGGTTCTGGATCAGCGAGCTCCCCCGGCGGCATTCGTCCTTAATAACGGTTAAGCCCCGGTTGTATCCTTCGGCCCCAACAGAAACTTTGTCAGCAGAAACAGCACTGCCAGAAACTTTGTCAGCAGAAACAGCACTGCCAGCAACGGTGTCAGCAGCAATGGCATTGGCGGTAATGGCATCAGCAGTTGTCCGAATGACTGCGAAGGGAGAACGCAGTTCATGAGAGACGGCGGCGACGAAATCCTGCTGTTTTTGACAGGTTTCCTCCAACGGTTTAAGAGATCGGCCGACGAACCACCGTCCTGACAGGAAGAGAAGCAGGATTCCGCACAGATCTATCAGCAGATAGATGCAGCCGGTGTCCAGAAGCCGGTGCCTGTACCCGGTTATATCCATAAGCAGAGTCAGACGCTTATAGCCGGAAGAAGTCCGAAGGATGAGGACATTTCCAAGATAGGTATCCTTCTTATCCCCGGTGATCTGGAATACGGAGGATTGCAGGATATTAGAGGAAATGGGATGGGAATCGTCGTAGATGTATTCCTTTTTTGCGGCATTTTTTGCGTATGTCAGCAGAGTGTCACGCGGCGTGCAAGACCGGAATGCGCCGGGAAAGAAAAATGGAATATCATTTTCTTCTATATAAATAAGAAGCTTGTTGTTCTGCTCCATCTGTGCCAGGAAGGAATCTGAGAATTCAGAATCCGTCTGCATCTGTGCCGTCAGTGTAAACAGGTGCTCCTGGAAGGCTGACCGCTGCCGGTTATCCTGGGAGGAGACATAGAATAAGAAAGCAACGGACAGAATAAAGGTCATGATCAGTCCGGTGCTGAATGTATATAAAATTACGAATTTTCTCTGAAGTCTAGGAAACATGGTCTTCCTCCAGACGATATCCTTTGCCGTGTACAGTGCGGATGCACGCCCGGCTCTTTAAAGTCAGAAGATGCTTCCGCAGAAAATAGATATAAGTATCCAGGTTCCCGTCCTCCACAGTTCCGTCAGGTCCCCATACCCGTGCGTAGATCTGCTCTCTCGTCAGTGTTTTGTTCGGATTGCGCAGGAAGAATTCCATGAGGAGAGATTTCCTTCCTGATAGAAGCTGTTCCCTGTTATTGCACGCCATGATCCGCGTATCCGGGTTAAAAAAGATATCCAGGAAGGACAGGCAGGTATGTTCTGAGAAGTCCTTCGGACGCCGGGACAGCGCCCGGATGCGCGCCAGCAGTTCTTCAATGGCATAGGGCTTGACAAGATAATCATCCGCGCCGCAGTCAAGTCCTTCGATGCGGTCGTCTATGGAACCAAGGGCGGTGGTCAGGATGACGGGAGCGCTGATGCGGTTCTGACGGATTGATCTTAATATGGACAGTCCGTCGATCTCCGGCAGCATGCGGTCCAAAAGGATCAGGTCGTAAGCGCCGGACATAGCGTGATAGAGGGCCTCGCTTCCGGTGTGGCAGCAGTCGGCCGTGTGATTTCTGGCAAGGAGCTGAGATCTCAGGGCGCTGCATAATTCTCTGTCATCTTCAATGATTAAAATATTCATCTTCTATATTAAACCTCCTGGTACGGTATGATGATAGTATACCAAAGAAATCTCAAAAAAATCTTTAAAATATTCTGATGATTTTCAAAGATTTTTTGAGATAAACTGTGTATAGTGTCAAGTAGCATCCGGGAGGGCGCTTTTGTCTGTATATTGCACAGATAAAAGGAGCCTGACGGAGCGGTCAGGAACGATATAGAAAGAGGGTAGACAGACATTGGCTAGAAAGTACAAGAACAGGCAGAATAGCAGATATTTGAAGTATGTAAGACGTTCTATAGCGCTTCTTTTTACCGCGGTTATCACTATAGGAGCGCTGTCAGGCTGCGGCAGGGGAGAGGGCGGCAAAGAAGCGGGCCAAGGAGACTCTGCAAAAGGACGCTATGTAGAGGAGGATATGGAGCTTCCGGTACAGGAAGGCGAAGAGATCTTGAACATGGCGAAGGCGAAGGAGGGGAATCCTGTTCTGTATTCGCAGTCGGAAGACGGTCAGGTGTTCCGTTATGAATACAGGGACAGCAAGTGGGAGAAGGAAGCTCTGGAATGGATCTATAAGCTCTACGGGGAACAGGATATTTACCTGCAGGAGATAGCGGAAACCAAGGATGGAGCGCAGATAGTGAGCGGTATGGATGAAGAGATGGCGCCTCATATCGCAAGAAGTACAGACGGTCAGACGGGAGAAGAGCTTGAGATCCCCTATCTGAGACAGCAGAGCGATTATGGATATCCGGCAGTTACCAATCTTCAGATCGACGGCGCCGGGAATTACTGGATAAATGATATGTATCAGGCCAAGTGTGCCGTGATCGATCCGAATTCTTTGGAGACGCTGCAGGAATTCAATACGGCTATGTTATTATCCAGTGAACAGAGAACGATTTTCGGCGCTTCAAATGGGGATACCGCAGTCAGTACGGAGGATGGCTTATTCACGATCTACGGTCAGGATTTGAAGGAGAAGGGAACGCTTCAGGCAGATTATCAGGAGCAGATCAGGATGTGCAGCGATGGAGAGATCTGGTATATCCTTACCGAGAAGGGCATCACACGTATGGCGCCGGGAAATGAGACCAGTGAGGTGATCATGGACGGCAGTGTGGGGCAGATGGGTTCTTCGATGAATTTGGCGGCGGGATTTATCAGAGGGCAGAAGGATGACTTCTATGCACTTTACCGTCAGGCGAAGTCAGGTACATGCAGCCTGGTACACTATGTATATGATGCAGAAGCGCCGGCGGTGCCTGAGCATACTCTGCGTGTGTTCGGTCTTTCGGAAAATACGACGGTTCAGGATGCGATCCGCGGATTCCAGAAGTCGCATCCCGATGTTAAGGTGGAGTTCGGAACCTCTGGAAAAGAGGAGGGGATCAGCATGGACGATATCCGCACGCTGAATACAGAACTATTGAGCGGAAACGGCGCGGATGTCCTTCTGTTAGACGGATTGCCAGCAGACGCCTATATTGAGAAGGGGATCCTTGCGGATCTGACCGATCTGGCAGACGGTCTGCTGTCACAGGAGCCGTATCTGGAACCGATCTTAAAAAATGCCGCACAGAAGGACGGCAAGGTCTACGGAATGCCGGTGAAATTCAGCGTTCCGATCATCTACGGGAACGAAGAGGCAAAAGAAGCCTTTGCTTCTGCGGATAAGCTGAAAGCGTATGTCGATGCGCATCCTAATGAGAGCGTTGTCGGCGTTGCAGAGAGGAGTTATATACGGGACTTCCTGTTTCAGATGTATCAGGACGAGGTCATTAAGGAAGACGGAAGGGTCGATCAGGAGAAGCTTGCGGCGCTGCTTGAGACAGAGGTTAAGATCGCAGCTAATGCCAGGCCGGAAGTATTCGATGATGCTAAGGTATCTCAGGTGGGAATCGGGACGACGGCCCGGCTCATCCAACAGGGCATGTTCAATAATGCTGGAAGCCAGGCGATCGTTAACCATCCAGACAGTATTGCGACGGATACGCTCTACAGTGTGACTAGTATGATGATTCCTTATACGATCATGCGGGAAATGAACCTGTCGCCGGATACGCTGAAGGATTTCTATATACCGCGGGGAATCGTGGGAATCAACAAGAATTCGAAGCAGACGGAGCTTGCAAAGGAATTTGTGCAATATCTGTTCTCCGGGGAGATCCAGGGCAAACCGCTGGATGACGGATTGCCTGTGCTGGAGTCTGCACTGGCAGGACTTAAGGATGAGGTGAGCAGTGATTATGCGCAGGAGATTTCTATGACGTCAGGATGGAATATTGACGGAGAGGAGCCGATCCAGATAGAAGCAGGGTATCCTACCGCAGAAGAGGTGGAGGATCTGATCGGCAAGTGCCGTACGCTGGGCAGGCCGGCAATATGGGACTGTATCATCTGGAATATCTATCAGTCAGAGGCGGATGCATGTCTGGAAGGAAGTACGGATGCAAAGACGGCGGCAAAAAATATAGCGCAGAAGGTGGATACTTATCTTGCTGAATAAGAGAAAGCGGCAGATGAGAGGATATCTGTTCCTTCTTCCAAGCCTGACAGGGACGGGAGGGTTCGTTCTCCTCCCGTTCCTGGATGTGGTCAGGAGATCATTTCTGCAGGCGGTAGGAAACGGATTCGTAGGAGTTGAGAATTACCGGGTGGTTCTTGCGAACGGGGCATTCATGCTGGCAGTGGGGAATACGGTCAGGTTCATGCTGGCCTGCCTTCCGCTCCTGATGCTCCTTTCTTTATTTCTGGCGGTTCTGGTGAGGAAAGCGGCTAAGATTCAGAGGTGGGTGAAGACAGGCTTCTTGCTGCCGATGGCGATACCGGCGGCTTCTGTTGCAGTATTTTTCAAGCTGGCATTCGACGAGAAGGGCTGGCTTGGGCAGCTTGCCGGACTGTTTGGATTCGAAGGACAGGATTGGCTTGCATCGGATTCGGCGTTCTGGATACTGGTTGTCTGCTATATCTGGAAGAATCTTGGCTATGATATGATACTCTGGCTTGCCGGACTTGGAACGATACCGCAGGAACAGTATGAGGCGGCAAGAGTGCAGGGGGCAGGCGAGTGGGCGTGCTTTTGGTATATCACGCTGCCGCAGTTGAAGGAGACGATATTCGTGACGGGGCTGCTGTCATTTGTCAATGCGTTCCGGGTGTTCCGGGAAGCGTACCTGCTGGCGGGAGACTATCCCCATGAGAGCATCTATATGCTGCAGCATTTGTTCAATAACTGGTTCGTGAATCTTGATATTCAGAAAATGACGGCTGCCGCGGTCATGCTGATCGCCTTTTCGGGAATCATACTGGTCCTATTCGATAAAAATAATGAGGAAGATAAGGAATAAGTAGATAAGGAATAAAAGGAAGGGCAGGTGAAAAGGACAGGTATGAGACGGAGAAAATATGCAGGGCGGCTGATCGGAGGGATCCTGCCGGTATTATTTGCAATTATGGTATTTCCGTTGTTGATGCTGCTTGCCAATTCACTGATGGGAAGACAGGAAATGCTGGAAACATACGGCGCGGTTCTGGCAGATTCCGGGGAGAGCATCAGGATGCGAGTCTTTCCTGCATATCCTACGCTGCGCGCATATGTAAGGCTTCTTCTGGATACCCCGGAATATTTCACCGCATTCTGGAATTCCATGCTTCAGACTGTAGGAGTATTGACCGGGCAGCTTCTTACGGCTGTTCCGGCGGCATGGGCGTTTGCCCGGTTCCGGTTCCCCGGCAGGCGTGCGCTCTGGCTGTTGTATGTGCTTTTGATGATCCTGCCGTTCCAGGTTACGATGGTGTCAGGCTATCTGGTGCTGAGTGCGGTAGGTCTGATGGATACACGGGCGGCGGTGATCCTGCCGGGGATATTCTCCACACTTCCGGTGTTCATCCTTCGGAAAACATTTGCGGGAATTCCAAGAGAGATCTTAGAAGCGGCGCAGATCGACGGTGCGGGGGACCTGCGTATATTCTTGGGTATCGGGATCCCTCTGGGGATGCCGGGAATCTTCTCGGTTCTGATCTTGGGGTTTCTGGAATACTGGAACGCCATCGAACAACCCATGACATATTTGAAGACTCAATCCCTGTGGCCGCTGTCGCTGTATCTGCCGCAGATGATCAATACGGAGACAGAGGCGGCATTCGCGGCATCCATTGTGACGCTGCTTCCGGCGGTTCTTCTGTTCTTTGGCGGCCAGAATAATCTGGAACAGGGAATCACGGCGTCCGCCGCGTCGGTACATGCCCTGCGGGAGGATAAAACGTAACAGTTCAGACAGGTCTGCGCATTCACTGCGCTGACCGTGCCATAGAATAGAGCATGAAAGCATCCGGCCCATCGCGAAGCGATTGTTAATGGCCGGATGCCTGTAACAGTGAAGGTATCTGAACTGTTCACGCCTGCCGGATAACCGTCCTTATCCTGTCTCTGACCAGAGCGGCAATCTCTTTAGTCTTCATATCCTTATAATCATCATAATACAGCGGTTTCAGGAAATGCACCTGTACCTTTACCGGACTGATCGTATTCGTATCAAAAGGTTTGAATGCATCTATCAAAGCAACCGGAACGATAGGACACTTGGCTCTTGTCGCTGCTTTGAAGCTTCCGCCCTTGAACTCTTGAACCTCATTCCCATTCTTTGAGCGGGTTCCTTCCGCGAATATTATATAATTTCTTCCGTTCTTGACCTCTTCAGATACGTCTGTTATCACCTTCATTGCCTGTCTGACGTCTTCCCTGTCTATTGTGTAGACCTTCATACAGGCAAATACCTGCTTCAAGAACTGGATATGCGCCACCTCCTGCTTCGCCACAACGGAAAAAGGTTTGGGACAGGCCTCCAGAATTGCAAGCACATCATACAATCCCTGATGATTGGGGAAAAACATAAATCCATTTTCAGAAGGAATATTCTCCTGTCCGTGAAAATCGATCGTTACATTTCCCCCCTTATTCGCGCGGTGCACGATGAATTTCAGCATCTTATAATGTTCTTCTTCCGTATATTTATCCACATGTGATGCATGATAACATAATTTTATCCACATAAAGGGAACAAGAATTATGTTGCGTATTACCATGTACATTATTCTTTTCATGAGTGTTGCTCCTTATATGATTTGGTAGTATATGCTTTTGCCAATTTATTTTACCACATATGGAATATTTTAAAAACTCTATTTTTCAAATTGATTATCGGGAATCTGTCCCCGTATCATTTTTATGCTCTTCGATATATCTGTCCGCCGCTATCTTTGCCCGGATTCTGGAATAATTAGCCTTTCTGAAATATATACCTTCATTCTCCTCAGATATATTGAGAAAATAATTGTACATGCTCTGCTTCAGATACTCATTATCAATATACCGCCATTCTTTGTCATCCAGATCGATCTTCGCAATCTCCGGCGCCGCATCTATAGAATTCGTCTCATACATCAGGTAATATAGGTCGATGTCCGACGTATTCTTCCAGTGTTCAATGTCATATTTAGCAATGATCACATCAGGCCTTGAAAAAGAGAATAAGATATACATCACGCCGACTACCGCCACAATAAATTGAAACAGCGGAAATCTTCTCTTATAGATGCTCACGACCACTCCGACCATGATCAGAACAAGCACGATCAGAAACCACAGTACCAAAACTCTCAGGAATGTAAGATAATATTCTCCGACATACATCATCATCCTGTATGCTGATGAAATGATCATAATAAACGTACATCCTGATATGACCGTCAAGATAACCTTTAAGATTATATTTTCCCTGAAAAGATACATGCATAACAATACCATGATAAAATTGATCACGCTGACGAACAGAAGTTCCCAGAATCCTCCCCTCGCATATTCCGCATAACTTACATATTCCGGAAGGCCTGCTCTCATACCTATAAACAAGTACAAGATCTGTATAGCGCAATAGATCAGATAGATCACGCTTACAATACTTGTGAACGTAATTCCTATCACCGGATCAAAGAACCTTCCCCTGCGTCCCGGCCCCATCGCAGCATTCATCCCGCAGGGTGATATCATGATTCCCGAATTCGCGTACTGACGGCCTTCATCAGTCAGATTATACCTGCATAAGGCGACGAAAAAAGCATATGGAAGAGTAAATCCTATAATGAATGTCACACTTATACCGAACAGCGTCGCAAAGTTAATATAATCTAATATCTTCCCGAACAGTTTCGAGAACATAATATCCGAGCTTAACAAAAGCGGCAATGTGATACACAATATCCCCAGCGCCACGATGAATCCGATCACGACGGCAATCAGCGTATTATTTCTTTTGATATCTTTATTCTTGCTAAAGAACCATCCTCCGTGCCAATACGGATAAGGAACGGATTGTACCGTCGTTCCTATCAATATAAATATCTTCTTCAGATATGCCGGAAAATTCCACAGATAGTCATTATAAAACTGATGGATCATAAATACCATGAAAAGAAGCAGAATTCCGACAATATTAAAAAAATGAACAAAAAATGAAGTAGTGATTGCAGAAGACAATCCCAGTAATCCCATTCCGGCCAGATATGGAACAGAATGCTTCATAAGCCTGTAATTGATCTTCTTCATAAAAAATACCGCGAATGCGATCGTCACTCCTACGCATACAGGGAATGTGATCCCTGATATATTCTTATATAAACAAAATGTAAATATCAATCCGTATATCAGGCTCAAACCGCCGAAATACTTATAATTGTCACGGATCTTCATGATTAATACATTTTCTTTCATAGACCTGCACCTCCGTATAGTCTTTTTAAAATATTGATTCCCGGCAGAATATTCCTATTCTTCCGGCAGATATTCTATGATATCCCCAGGCTGACACCTTAACTCTCTGCAGATTGCTTCCAACGTGGAAAATCTCACGGCCTTTGCCTTATTATTCTTCAATATAGACAGGTTAGCCGGAGTAATATCGATCTTCCCTGCAAGCTCTGTCAATCCGATCTTACGCTGTGCCATCATAACATCAATATTAATCCTGATTCCCACAGCATCATCCTCCCCTCTATCTATATCGTCAAATCATTCTCTTCCTTGTAACTCACCGCTTTGGCGAAAACGTGCGCAAGAACCTCACAGAACAATGCTGCAATGAAAAACACAAGAACAATGATTCCTGTGGCCGGAGTCGGCATGACGCATACCTTGATCACAAACATCACAACAATGCACAGGCTTAGAACCGCCATGGTATTCAAGCTTCTGACATTCTCATATACGAAACATGATTCCTGGATTACAGTTCTCATCATCTTGCGGAGCTGCCTTATGATCATGATTCCAAATACCCCGGAAGCCCCGAATACTGCAAGCATAAATAAAAAATATTCATTGATCATGCTTGAATAATATTTCCCAAGAAACTTCAAACTTAACGGGAGAGTAAAAAATACAACTATTCCTCCGTAGAACATGACATCCAGCACGATCTTAGTGAACCTGATCAAACGCTCATTCATAAAATCATCACATCCTTTCAAGCGAGGGTCAAATACCCAGCTGTTCTGCAGCGCTACAAATTTGATGCTCCGTTGCTTGCAACGGGGTCTTTGACTCTCTGATGTGACGATTGTATCATATAAAATATTGTTTTTCAATACTATATTATTGTTTTTCGATATATTTTTATTGTTTTTCAATTTCATAAGGAATAGCAGGAACAGGATTCATTTATCAAATTGGTTCTTTTCAAATACTTTCCTTTAGGATAAAATATTTTTATAAGTATCCACAGGAGGTTTTTTAAATGAACGTTAACATCAATATGGAACAGCTTGAACAAGATGCCGTAGATATCTTCCACCAGGGATTTGCCTGCTCAGAGTCTATAATCTATGCGATCCGCAAGAATTTTGAATTGGACATGTCTGACGACGCGATCGCTATGAGCTCTGGATTTCCGTGGGGACTGGGAGGCGGCGGATGTATCTGCGGCGCTCTGGCAGGAGGAACTATGTGTATCGGATATTTCTTCGGCCGCAGAACTCCCGGAGATCCTAAGATTACCCGCTGTTTTGAGCTTACTGAGAAACTCCATGATTATTTCAAAGAGACTTGCGGCGGGTCATGCTGCCGTGTACTTACCAGAGGAATGGAGAAGGATTCTCCTGAGAGGAAGGCTAAGTGCACACAGTTCGTGAGAGATACCGTCAGAAAAACAGCCGCTATCATTCTCCGTGAATTGCAAAAAGAATCCCTAAACTAAGGGATTCTTTTTTTACGTCTATTCTTCACCTTCTTCGATATCTTCCTCATCGCCCTTTCTTACTTTTGCGATGCTTGCGACAATGTCGCCTTCATTCAGATCGATCAGCTTCACTCCTGAGGTCACACGTCCAAGCAGGGAGATTCCTGAACACTTCATACGGATCACAATACCTTCTTTGTTGATGATCATGATCTCGTCATCATCATTGACAGCCTTCACACCGACCACATTGCCGGTCCTCTCTGTAATCTTATAACACTTGATTCCCTTGCCGCCCCGGTTCTGACTGGTGAATTCTCCTGTGGAGGTACGTTTCCCCATACCCTTCTCAGATACGATCAGAAGATCGGACCCCTGCGAATCCAACTGCATACCGATCACTTCATCCCGATCAGACAGATTCATTCCTCTGACACCCATGGACGTCCTTCCGGTCGGGCGGACATCCTTCTCATCGAATCGAATACACTGTCCATATCTGGTTATAAGGAATACATCCTGGTCGTTGTTGGTATATTTTACCTCTATCAGTTCATCTTCCTCACGAAGCGTGATCGCCGCCAGACCTGTCTTGCGCACGAATGCATACTCCTTGATCGGAGTCTTCTTCACCAGGCCTCTCTTCGTCGCCATCAGCAGATATTCTCCATCCCTGTAATCATCGATCGGGATCACCGCGCTGATCTTCTCTCCAGGCATCAACTGGAGCAGATTCACAATAGCAGTACCTCTGGATGTACGGCTTGCCTCGGGGATCTCATATCCCTTCATCCGGTATACACGCCCGGTATTGGTGAAGAACATGATATAATGATGAGTATGCGTCATAAACAACTCTTCTACATAATCCTCTTCCAGAGTCTGCATTCCCTTGATCCCTTTGCCGCCTCGATTCTGAGACTTGAAGGTATCGTTTGACATCCTCTTGATATATCCTAATTTTGTCATGGTGATCACAACGTCTTCCTTAGGGATCAGATCTTCCATAGATATATCAAACTCATCGAACCCAATAGAAGTCCTTCTCTCATCTCCGTATTTATCACGGATCACGAGTATCTCTTCCTTGATCACTCCAAGCAGAAGCTTCCTGTCAGCAAGAATAGCCTCCAACCTTCCGATCTGTTCCAACAGTTCGTTGTATTCTTTTTCGAGCTTCTCCCGCTCCAGACCGGTAAGAGCACGCAGACGCATATCTACGATCGCCTGGGACTGAGCGTCAGACAGGCCGAATCTCTCCATCAACTCCGTCTTAGCAGCCTGTACCGTCTGAGATCCCCGGATAATGCGGATCACTTCGTCAATATTATCAAGAGCGATCAGCAAGCCCTCTAATATATGCGCTCTCTCCCGAGCCTTATTCAATTCATACTGTGTACGGCGCGTGACAACCTCTTCCTGATGCTTCAGATAATAATTCAGCATTTCCAGAAGATTCATAACCTTCGGCTGATTATTGACAAGCGCAAGCATGATCACACCAAATGTATCCTGAAGCTGCGTGTGCTTATACAGCTGGTTTAAAATAACATTCGCATTCACATCTCTTCTCAGTTCAATGACGACACGCATACCTTCACGGCTGGACTGATCGCTTAACTCTGTAATTCCTTCAATCTTCTTATCCCGTACAAGCTCGGCGATCTTCTCGATCAGCCTTGCTTTATTCACCATATACGGAAGCTCCGTAACTACGATCCGGCTCTTTCCGTTCGGCATTGCTTCGATATCTGTGACTGCACGAACGCGTATCTTGCCCCGTCCTGTCCTATATGCCTCTTCGATCCCTCTCGTTCCAAGGATCATTCCACCCGTTGGAAAGTCCGGACCCTTGATGATCTGGAGAATCTCTTCGATCGCGGTAACATCCTTATCCTCGATCTGGTTATCTATGATCCTTACTACAGCATTGATCACTTCTTTCAGATTATGAGGAGGAATATTCGTTGCCATACCGACAGCAATTCCCGACGTACCATTGACCAGAAGATTCGGGAATCTTGCCGGCAGCACCGTCGGCTCCTTCTCTGTCTCGTCAAAGTTCGGAACAAAATCAACCGTATTCTTATTAATATCCGCCGTCAGCTCCATAGAGATCTTGCTCAGCCTTGCCTCTGTATACCTCATAGCGGCCGCGCCGTCTCCGTCCACAGAACCGAAGTTTCCATGTCCGTCCACCAGAGGATATCTGGTAGACCACTCCTGAGCCATATTCACCAACGCTCCATAGATAGAGCTGTCTCCGTGCGGATGATATTTACCCATGGTATCGCCGACGATACGGGCACATTTTCTGTGCGGCTTATCAGGACCGTTGTTCAGCTCTATCATGGAGTAAAGAATCCTTCTCTGTACAGGCTTTAAACCGTCCCTTACATCTGGCAGTGCACGGGAAGCAATTACACTCATGGCATAATCAATGTAGGAGGTCTCCATCGTCTTCTTCAGATCGACCTCATGGACTTTATCAAATATGTTGTCTTCCATATATACTCAGGGATTCTTATATCCCCTTTCTCTCCTTTCCTTTTGCAAGAATGATCCTAAAAATTCCTTATACGTCCAGATTCTTTACATATTTTGCGTTTTCTTCTATAAATTCACGTCTCGGCTCTACCTTATCCCCCATTAATGTGGTAAATGTAAGGTCAAGCTCAGATGTCGTCTCTTCATCCATCGTAACACGAAGCAGGACTCTGTGCTCAGGATCCATAGTCGTCTCCCAGAGCTGGTCCGCATCCATCTCACCAAGGCCTTTGTAACGCTGTATCTTATTGTTCCCGTCACGTCCGACATCTTTTAATATATTATCTAATTCTTCATCGCTGTACGCGTACCATACCTTCTTATTCTTCTCCAGCTTATAGAGCGGCGGCTGCGCCAGATACACATACCCCTCCTTGATCAGCTCAGGCATAAAACGATACAGGAATGTCAGCAGCAAGGTACTGATATGAGCGCCGTCAACGTCGGCATCTGTCATAATGATAATCTTATGGTAACGGAGCTTGGAGATCTCAAAGTCTTCATGAATACCCGTACCAAACGCCGTGATCATAGCCTTGATCTCCGCATTCCCATAGATCTTATCGAGCCTTGCCTTCTCCACATTCAATATCTTTCCCCGCAGAGGAAGTATCGCCTGGGTAGAACGGTCCCTGGCAGTCTTCGCAGAACCGCCGGCAGAATCCCCCTCCACAATATATATCTCGCAGTTTCTTGGGTCCTTATCTGAACAATCCGCCAGCTTTCCCGGAAGCGACATACCGTCAAGGGCTGATTTCCTTCTGGTAAGGTCCCTCGCCTTTCTTGCCGCTTCTCTGGCCCGCTGAGCCATGACCGACTTCTCGATGGTCATCTTCGCGACGGCCGGATTCTGCTCCAGATATACTTCAAGCTGCTTGCTTACCACGCTGTCCACAGCTCCCCTTGCCTCGCTGTTGCCGAGCTTCTGCTTAGTCTGTCCTTCAAACTGAGGATCCTCGATCTTCACACTGATGATGGCAGTCAGCCCTTCTCTTATATCCTCCCCCGACAGATTCGGTTCGTTGTCCTTTAACAACTTGTTCTTTCTCGCATAGTCGTTAAATGTCTTCGTCAGGGCATTCCTGAATCCTACAACATGTGTTCCGCCCTCCGGGGTAGTAATATTATTGACAAAACCATAAGTATTGTCGCTGTAGGAATCATTATGCTGCATCGCAACCTCCACAGCCACATCGTTAATAACCCCTTCACAGTAGATAATATCCTCATATAACGCCGTCCTGCTCCGGTTCAGATACTTGACAAATTCTTTGATTCCTCCCTCATAGTGGAAGGTCTTCTCAACAGGGCCGTCCTCGGGCCTGTTATCCTTAAGTACGATTTTGAGGCCTCTGGTTAGAAAAGCCATCTCCCGGAAACGCTGCTTTAATACATCATAATCGAATACAGTATCTTCGAATATGGTATCATCCGGTAGAAACACAACCTTAGTTCCCGTCTGACCGGCATCACAATCCCCAATGACGTGCAGTTTTTCCACAACCTTTCCGCGCTCGTAACGCTGCTTGTATATATGCCCCTCCTGAGAGATCTCAACCTCCAGCCAATTCGACAGCGCATTGACAACGGAAGCTCCTACGCCGTGAAGCCCGCCGGAGACCTTATATCCCCCGCCGCCGAACTTGCCGCCGGCATGAAGTATGGTAAACACAACCTCCACGGCCGGAAGACCTGCCTTCTGATTGATCCCCACAGGAATCCCTCTTCCGTTATCCACAACCGTTACAGAATTATCCTCGTTGATGGTTACGAATATAGTGTCGCAAAATCCTGCCAAAGCTTCATCTACAGAGTTATCCACAATCTCATACACAAGATGGTGAAGTCCGCGCGATGAGGTACTTCCGATATACATCCCCGGACGTTTTCTGACAGCTTCAAGCCCTTCTAATATCTGAATCTCGTCTGCACCATATTCATGCTGTACCTTCTCCGTACTCATTCTTATCCTCCTAGTTTTCATCAGTTACCTGCCCGCTATGGACATGGAATACTTTATTGATAGAGAAACGATGATTTACAAAATCTTCTACCCCAGTACAGGTAATAAGCGTCTGTATATCATTAATACTGTCTAATAGATAGTTTTGCCTATGTTTATCGAGTTCAGACAACACATCGTCAAGTAATAAGACAGGCGTGTCATTTGCTGCCTGTTTTACCAGCTCGATCTCGGACAGCTTCAAGGATAGCGCTGCCGTCCTCTGCTGTCCCTGCGATCCGTACCGCCTGATATCCAGGCCTTCTACCATAAAACATATATCGTCTCTGTGCGGACCGGCTGATGTACTTTTTATGCGTATATCTCTTTCCCTGTTCTTCAATAATACCTGCTCCAACGCAAGACTGCCGTTGCTCGGCTCATAGATAACCTGAATCTCTTCTCTCTCGCCTGTTAACTTTTTGTGTATATAAGAAATGATTTCGTTTACCCTGTTGATAAACTCCCTTCTTCTCTCAATAATCTTCTCACCATACTGGATCAACTGCATATCCCACACATCCAGCGTATCTTTAAGGCTTCTCCCCGCCCCCATATCCTTCAGAAGGTGATTCCTCTGATTCACGATCCGGTTATAATTCGTCAGATTATTAAGATATATCCTGTCCAACTGCGACAGCTCCATATCAATGAACCTTCTTCTCTCAGACGGACCGTTTTTTATAATATTAAGGTCCTCCGGTGAGAAAAACACCAGATTCACAATACCAAACAACTCGCTGGCCTTGCGGATCGGCATCTTGTTGATCGCAATTCCCTTTGAACCGTTCTTCTTAAGATGCAGATCGAGCTGATATTCCATACCGTTTTTTTCCACAATGGCTTCGATATGTGATTCTTCCTCTCCAAAACGAATCAGCTCTTTGTCCTTGGCGCCCCTGTGGGACTTCGTTGTTCCAGCGATATATACTGCCTCTAAGATATTCGTCTTTCCCTGCGCGTTATCCCCGTAAAATATATTGGCGGCGCTGTCGAAATCAAGTTTCAAAAGATCGTAATTTCTGTAATTCTTAAGCTTTAAAGATTTAATCTTCAATTTTCGATTTTCACTTCTTCCCCGTTATAAGTGATGACATCTCCCGGATATAATTTGCGTCCTCTTCTGGTATCCGCTTCCCCGTTCACACAGACCATCCCTTCTGTGATCACTTCCTTCGCTTCCGCCCCGGATCCGACAAGACCAGACGCCTTCAATGCCTGCCCCAGCTTAATATACTCATCTCTCAATTTTACAACATCCAACTCTTATACCTCTCTAAACTACTGCGTTAAAATTAACCGGGAGAATCAGATATATATAACTCTCCTCATCATCCTTGATAAAACATGGCGCCTTCGCATTCATCAGATATAATACGACTTCTTCATTGTCAATCACCCGAAGCGCGTCGATCAGGAACTTCGGATTGAATCCGATCAATAGATCCTTACCTTCTTTGCTGATATAGATCTCCTCATCCATTGAACCGATCTGTGATTTGATCTTGAGTTCCATCACTTCATCGCCGATATTGATGATGATCGGTTTCTTGTCGCCCTCCTTAACCAGAAGAGTCGCACGGTCGATAGAACTCAGCAGCTCTTTTTTGTTGATCCTGACTTTTGTCTCGTAATCGTTAGACAACATCTGGTCAACCTTGAAATATTCTCCCTCGATCAATCTGGATACGACCACAGTATTATCAAACTCAAATACAATGTGATTGCTGGTATAGGAGATATTCACCATACTCTCCGCTTCTCCTGACAGGATCTTGCTGACTTCTATCAGCGTCTTGCCTGGAACGATAAGCTTCTTATCACCGACCTCGTCCTTAAGCTCCATCTTACGGATAGAGATACGGTGGCCGTCAAGGGATATTACCCTCAGAACATTATTCTTGATCTCAAACAGTTCCCCTGTCATCAGCTTATTGCTCTCCGTATCGGCAATAGAGAATATGGTCTGTCTGATCATTTCTTTCAAAGTAAACTGAGATATTTCTATAGATTCGTCCTTCTCAATGATCGGAAGATAAGAGAATTCTTCCCCCGGCTTGCCGGACAGGTCAAACTTCGCCTTCTCACAGGTGATCGTCGTCTGAAGGTTCTCCTTCGTCTCGATCACAACATCATTATCCGGGAGCTTGCGGACGATCTCTGAGAATATCCTTGCGTCAATAGCGATCATTCCTCTGTCGATGATCTCACCTTCAACGTCCGTCTGTATTCCCAGTTCCATATCGTTAGCCGTCAGTCTGATAATATCATTCGTTGCGTCGATCAGGATACATTCCAGGATCGGCATTGTAGTCTTAGACGGAACAGCTTTGTATACAGTATTAACTCCTTTTGCAAGATTAGACTTGCTGCAGATTATCTTCATATGTGAAAAACTCCTTTCAGCCGGCGGCAGATAGATATATATATTAAATAACTCCGCCTTCTTCTTATTAGGGGATGTGGAAAAGTGGAAAACCACCTCCACGCCAGTAAACATCAGTGTTTCCAGAATTAAAAACCGTGTGGATTAGGACAAGATAAGATGTGGAAGCTGTGGTGAAAACTTTTCTTAAAAAACTTTTCCGTTTCTTAAAAAATGATAATTAACATGTTATACACAGGTTATCTGTAAGTTGTCCACAATGTTATTCACATTAAGCAGGATTGATCTTTTTCATAATGATACTGATAGTATTATGAAGGGTCTCATCCTTTGTGATCTCTTTTTCTATCTTTTCTACTCCGTATTTGATGGTAGAATGGTCTTTTCCGCCGAGTATAAGGCCGATAGCCTGCAGCGGAGTCTCTGTCAGATTACGCATCAGATACATGGATATCTGACGGGGAACTGATATATTAGCGCTTCTTTTGTTGCCTTTTAAGTCGGCGATCGTAATATTGAAGTGATCGGATACGATATCAAGGATCAATTCCGGTGTGACCTCTCTGTTATTATAAGAAGATATGATATCCTTAAGAGCTTCAGCGGCGAGCGATATATCGATCGTCTCGGGATTATTCAGCTTGTACAGAGCGATCAGTTTATTGAGGGAACCTTCTAACTCCCTGATATTGGACTTGATATTATCGGCGATGTATTTTAATACTTCTGTTGGAATGTTGTATTTTTCCAGGTGGTCTAATTCAATCTTCTTGCGCAGGATCGCCATACGTGTCTCGTAATCCGGCGCGGAGATATCTGCGATCAGTCCCCACTCGAATCTTGTCCGAAGTCTGGCTTCGAGAGTCTCGATATCCTTGGGAGGCTTATCGCTGGAGATGATGATCTGCTTGCCGGAGGTATGAAGATGGTTGAATGTGTGGAAAAATTCTTCCTGCGTACTCTCTTTACCGATGATAAACTGTATATCATCAATGAGCAAAACATCGTTGTTGCGGTATTTGTCACGGAATTGCGCCATGGCAGACTCATTATTAGCCGTCTTACCGTTCTTCAGCGCTTCGATCAGTTCATTGGTAAATGTCTCGCTTGTGACATATAAGACCTTCTTCTTGGAATTCTTATTCAATATAAAATGAGCAATGGAGTGCATCAGATGAGTTTTCCCCAGACCAACGTCTCCATACAGGAACAAGGGATTGTATACTTCCCCCGGAGATTCCGCTACTGCAAGAGAAGCGGCATGAGCAAAATTGTTATTGCCTCCGACTACAAAGGTATCGAAGGTATACTTGGGATTCAGACCTGCTTTCTCGCTGGCGGTCCTGGTCCTCTTCTTATGAGTCGCCTCAACGGACATGCTTCGGATCTCATTGATCCGGGAATCGTCCTCAGATATAAATACCACCTCATAGTCGGTACCTGTGATCTCAGAGATACAGACTTTCAGAGGAAGAAGGTACTTCTTCTCTATATATTCAACACTTGCGTTCATATTAACCAGTATAAATACTGTGTTGTCGATCACCTCATAAACTTTCAGAGGTTGAATCCAGGTGTTGAATGAGACGTTGGATAATTCATGTTCTATTCTAAGGTGTTCAATAATCTCCGGCCATTTTTCATTCACAATATCCATTCCTGCAAACTCCTACTCTCTAATATATACTCATCGTGTGTCAGTGGGACTGCCAAATTCCTTAAAAAAGGACAGCATGACCCTATATCCCCAGTTTTGTTTTTATTATTTTACATCAAAATATCAAATTAAGCAATCTCTAAATCAGTGTGGAAAACTCATTTCACAGTGGAAAATTGCTTTTTTTCAATGAAAAATAGGATTAAAATATTTATTTCCACAGCTTTTCCACATAAAATAGAGATATTATCCACAATTTGTGGATAAATAAATTTAAAAATATGTAGGAATTGCTTGACTCAGAGCTGATTTTTCTATATAATCAAGGCTGATGTCTTAGGAAAATTTGTGGGAGTATTCCCTTAATTATAAGGAGGTGGATATCGATGAAGATGACGTTCCAGCCAAAAAAGAGACAGAGATCTAAGGTTCATGGATTCAGATCCAGAATGAGCACAAAAGGTGGAAGAAAAGTGCTCGCCAGCAGAAGAGCAAAAGGAAGAAAAGTATTATCAGCGTAGGCCGCATATATGTGGCCTTTTCTTCTATAAAAAAAATAGTTGAACAGGTGAATCAGGCAATGAAATATTCCGAATCATTGAAGAAGAACAGGGATTTTCAGCATGTATATAAAAATGGGACATCCTATGCCAATAAATATCTGGTGATGTATATATTGAAGAACCAGACCTTGAAAAACCGATTAGGAATATCTGTAAGTAAAAAAGTAGGCAACAGTATAGTCAGACACAGATTGACAAGATTGATCCGAGAAGGCTATAGACTGCAAGAAGACAGGTTCGGGTGCGGATTGGATATAGTTGTGATAGCAAGAATAGGCGCAAAGGGGAAGAATTTCCGTGACATTGAAAGCGCAATGCTCCATCTGGGCCGTCTTCATGATATTATAGATTAGGGGTAACGTAATATGAAGAGAATTCTGTTAGGCTGTATCAGATTCTATCGGAAGTATCTGTCCTCTCTGAAGGGATATTCGTCATGTATCTATTATCCGACATGTTCTCAGTATGCAGTAGAAGCGATTGAAAAATATGGGGCTTTGAAGGGCGGTGCTTTGGCGGCATGGAGGATACTGCGCTGTAATCCGTTTGCCAAAGGAGGATACGACCCCGTACCATAGTGTAATGACACAATGGACAGTGATGTTAACCGAGAGATTATATGGAGGAGATGAATATGGCATTTAGTTTGCTATCTGCAGCAAATTGGCCGATCGTGGGTCAGTTATGCTGGTTATTAGGTAAGGTCATGAACTTTATCTATACAATATTAGACAGTGCGTTGCCGGGCAATAACGGCCTGGTAGGATTATCGATCATCCTGTATACAATATTTGTATATACGCTGATGATACCGCTGACGATCAAGCAGCAGAGGTCTCAGAAGATGACTTCTGTTATGAATCCTGAGATCCAGGCGGTTCAGAAGAAGTACCGGAATAAAAAAGATCAGGCTTCTATGATGAAGCAGCAGGAAGAGATTCAGCAGGTATATGATAAGTATGGAACTTCTATGATGGGCGGATGTCTTCCGTTATTGGTGCAGATGCCGCTGCTTCTTGCTCTGTATCCTGTTATCTATGATATTCAGGGATATGTTCCGGCGATCAAGGACGCGCCGGCAAGCGTCAATAGATTCCTTACGATCCCGAATCTTACGGTTTCGCCGATCACTATGATCAAGAATAGCGGAGATTACGGAATCGCGCCGGCTCTGATCATTATTACGGCAATCCTTCTTCCGGTGTTATCAGGTGCTACGCAATATCTGAGTGTCAAGATCTCCCAGGCTATTTCGGGGCAGGAGCTTGACAAGGATAATCCGATGGCGAGTACGATGAATACGATGAACGTAACGATGCCTTTGTTCTCTGTATTTATGGTATTTACGCTGCCGACCGGTATCGGTCTGTACTGGGTGGTAAGTGCGGTCGTAAGAATTATTCAGCAGGTTATCATCAACAAGCATCTGGCTAAGATATCCGTGGATGAATTGATCGAAAGGAATAAGGAGAAGGCTGAGAAGAAGAGACAGAAGCGCGGAGAAAAAGCCGAGAGGATCAATGCGATGGCTCAGGCCAACACGAGGAGTATCAAGGATTCTGCGAACCGCAGCGTATCAGGAATGAGTGAAAAAGAGAAAGAGAGTAAAATCGAACAGGCTAAAACAAATGCTGAAAATGCTAAGCCAGGAAGTTTAGCGGCAAAGGCAAACATGGTTAAAAAATTCAATGAAAGTAATTAGGGGGCGTTAATCATGGAATATATTACTGTATCAGCAAAGACATTGGATGATGCGATCACAGAAGCATTGGTTCAATTAGGAGTGACCAGTGATCAGTTAGATTATCAGGTAATAGAAAAAGGAAGTGCCGGATTCTTAGGAATCGGAATGAAGCAGGCTGTGATCAAAGCGAAGAGAAAAGAGGAGATCAAGGAGGAAGAGCCTGAGATCGAATTTCCGAAGGTGGATGTTTCTCTGGTAAAAGAGCCTTTGAAAAAGGAAGCCAAAAAAGATACAGTGAAGCATGAAAAGGAAGATATTAAGAGAGAGCCGGAGAAGAAAGAGCAGGCGAAGAAAGAGCCTGTAAAGAAGGAATCCCCAAAGAAAGATTCTAAGAAAAAGTCTGCTCAGAAGGATAAAAAGGAATCTGCAAAAGACCACGCAGAAGCCGGTGCGCCTGTAAAAAAGGAAGCAGAGCTTGCGAAGGTAGAGAGTCAGACAATAGAAGCGTGTGAGAAATTTATCAGTGACGTCCTGAAAGCGATGGATATGGATGATGTCAGGGTTTCATCCAGTATTGATGAGGAAGGCGCTCTTTCTATTGATATGGAAGGAAGCAATATGGGAATCATGATCGGAAAGCGCGGCCAGACTTTAGATTCTCTTCAATATCTTACGAACAGGGTAGCCAACAAGATGCAGGACGGATATGTGCGTGTGAAGCTTGATACTGAAGATTACCGCAGAAGAAGAAAAGAAACTCTTGAGAATCTTGCCAAGAATATTGCAAGCAAGGTAAAGAGGAGCAGAAGGACCGTTTCTCTTGAACCGATGAATCCTTATGAGAGAAGGATCATACATTCGGCGCTGCAGGCTGATCCTGCGGTTTCCACACATAGCGAGGGTGAAGAACCTTATAGGAGAGTAGTAGTTACTCTGGTACGTAATAGGTAAGAATATAAGAAATAGGGGTGCAGTCTGCCCCTATTTTTCTATATAGATAATAATATATGCTGTGCCGGGGGAGGTTGAGAACAGTGCAAGGTTATGAATCTACAATAGCGGCGATTTCTACTGCCGTGAGTAATGCAGGAATCGGAATAGTCAGAATGAGCGGGCCGGAGGCATTTGAGATAGCAGACAGAGTGTACGAAGGAAAGAAGGGGAAGAGGCTTGGCAGCCAGCAGTCCCATACTATCCATTACGGATATATTAAGGACGGAGAGCAGACGGTTGATGAAGTTCTGGTAATGCTGATGCGGGGGCCTCACAGTTATACGGGAGAGGATACGGTAGAGATCAACTGCCATGGAGGAGTGTATGTTGTGAAGCGTATCCTGGAGATATTGATCGGCAAGGGGGCCAGACCTGCGGAACCGGGAGAATTCACCAAGAGAGCATTTCTCAATGGAAGGATGGATCTGTCGCAGGCGGAGGCGGTAGGGGATCTGATATCTTCGCGGAATCAATATGCCCTCCGCAGTTCTGTCAGTCAGCTGAAGGGAAATATAAAACATAAGATCACAGAGATAAGGAAGGAGATCATTTATCATACTGCATTTATAGAGACGGCTCTTGACGATCCTGAGCATATCAGTGTGGACGGATATGGTGAAGAGTTAAGGGAAGTTGTGGAAAAACTGATGTCAGATATTCAAAAGCTTGCAGACACTTATGACAGCGGGAGGATAATCAAGGAAGGAATACAGACGGTGATCCTTGGTAAACCAAATGCCGGCAAATCTTCGCTTCTGAATATTCTTCTTGGAGAAGAGAGAGCGATCGTTACAGATATTGCCGGAACCACGCGTGATATTCTGGAAGAGCATATCAATCTGAAAGGGATATCCCTGAATATAGTCGATACTGCGGGAATCAGGAAGACGCAGGATGTTGTGGAGCAGATCGGTGTGGACCGCGCTAAGACCTATGCCGGCCAGGCGGACTTGATCATATATGTAATAGATGCCTCTTCTCCTTTGGATGAAAATGATTATGAGATTCTTCATCTGATAGAAGAAAAGACGTCTATTATCCTGCTGAACAAATCGGATCTTGATACGATAGTAACTGAAGAGGATGTGGAAAAAGCCTATTATGCAAGTAATCCTTCAAAAAAGTGTGAAAAAGAAATAAATGAGTTTGCAATTCCTGTTATTTCAATCTCTGCAACCGAAAAAAGTGGAATAGATACATTAGAAGAAACTTTAAAATCAATATTTTATGAAGGAAATCTTTCATTTAATGATGAGATTTATATTACGAATGCGCGTCATAAGACAGCCCTCAGGGATGCTTATTCATCTTTGGAAAAGGTTATGCAAAGTATTGAAGCAGGAATGCCGGAAGATTTCTATTCGATCGATCTGTTGGATGCATATGAAGCGCTTGGCAGAATAACTGGTGAAACGATGGGAGAGGATTTGATCAATGAGATATTCAGCAAGTTCTGTATGGGTAAATGATGATGAATATGATATAGCCGTGATTGGGGCGGGGCATGCGGGATGTGAGGCTGCCCTTGCTTCTGCGAGACTAGGGTTTCGGACGATAGTATTTACAGTCAGTGTGGACAGTATTGCATTGATGCCCTGTAATCCGAATATAGGTGGGAGTTCTAAGGGGCATCTTGTGAGAGAGGTGGATGCTCTCGGCGGAGAGATGGGAAAGGTGATCGATCAGACATTTATACAGTCAAAGATGCTCAACAGATCTAAAGGGCCTGCGGTTCATTCTCTGCGGGCGCAGGCGGATAAGGCACAGTATAGCCGGACAATGCGTCAAGTTTTGGAGAATCAGGAGAGACTTGAGATCAAACAGATGGAGGTAGTCAGAATACTGGTCAGTGATGGAAAGGTTACGGGGGTACAGACTTATTCAGGAGCGGTCTATCACTGCCGGGCGGTAATCCTGTGTACGGGAACTTATCTGAAGGCGCGCTGTATCTATGGAGAGGTGAGCAGCAATACGGGACCTAACGGTCTTCAGGCGGCAAATTATCTTACAGATTCATTAAAAGAGCTGGGGATAAAAATGTATCGGTTCAAGACAGGGACTCCGGCGAGGATAGACAGGAATTCTGTGGATTTCAGCAAGATGGAGGAACAGTTTGGGGATGAGAGAGTTGTGCCGTTTTCATTTACAACTGACCCGGAGGATGTACAGATCGACCAGGTATCGTGCTGGTTGACTTATACGAATCAGATGACACATGATATAATAAGGAAGAATCTGGACCGTTCTCCTCTGTTTTCGGGAATGATAGAAGGAACCGGACCGAGATACTGTCCTTCTATTGAAGATAAGGTGGTAAAATTTGCCGATAAGGACAGGCATCAGGTGTTCATAGAGCCGGAAGGGATCGAGACGAATGAGATGTATATCGGAGGAATGTCCAGTTCATTGCCTGAGGATGTACAGTATGCAATGTACAGAACAGTTCCGGGTCTTGAAAATGTGAAGATCGTAAGAAATGCTTATGCCATTGAGTATGATTGTATCGATGCAAGACAATTGAAGCCTTCTCTTGAATTTAGGGATATCGAAGGGTTATATAGCGGAGGACAGTTTAACGGAAGCTCTGGCTATGAGGAAGCGGCGGCCCAGGGATTGATCGCAGGTATCAATGCAGCAAGAAAACTACAGGAGAAGGAGCCGGTAGTCCTGGATCGTTCGGAGGCATACATCGGAGTGCTGATTGACGACCTTGTGACGAAAGAAAGTCATGAGCCTTATAGAATGATGACTTCGAGAGCGGAGTATAGATTGCTTCTGAGACAGGATAACGCAGATCAGAGATTGACAAAGATGGGATATGAGATAGGGTTGATCTCAGAGGAAAGATATCGCAGGCTTCTTGAAAAGGAAGAGCTGATTCGTTCAGAGATAAAACGACTTAATCTTACAAATGTAGGAAATACAGACAAGGTTCAGGAGATTTTAAAATCATGCGGAAGTACGCCTCTTGTGTCAGGAGCTTCTCTGGCTGAATTGATTCGGCGTCCTGAGCTGTCTTACAGAATCTTAGAGGAGATAGATGAACATCGGCCTCATTTTCCAGAAGGATTAAGTGACGAAGTGATCGAGCAGGTAGAGATATCAATTAAGTATGACGGGTATATCAGCAGGCAGAAGAAGCAGGTGGAGCAGTTCAAGAAGATGGAAGGGAGAAAGATTCCCGAAAATATTGATTATGACGAGATTAAGAGCTTGCGGATAGAGGCGTTGCAGAAGTTGAAGGAGTATCGTCCGGTTTCGATCGGACAGGCTTCGCGGATATCAGGAGTATCTCCGGCGGATATATCAGTCTTGTTGGTTCATTTGGGAGGCGGAAAGTAGGATATAGGTATGAGTGATATATTGAGAACAGAGTTAATTAAATTAGGTTTGGAATTAAGCGACAGACAGTTAAGACAATTCGATGAGTTTTATGAGATGTTGGTTGAATGGAATAAGGTGATGAATCTTACCGGTATCACAGAGTATCAAGAAGTGGTGGAGAAGCACTTTGTCGATAGTCTTGCTGTTGTCCGTGTCTGTGATCTGAGTAAGACAGATACATTGATAGATATAGGAACGGGTGCGGGATTTCCTGGAATTCCGCTGAAGATTGCATTTCCTCATATTCGGGTTACACTGTTGGATTCGTTAAATAAGCGTATCAAGTTCCTGAATTGCGTGATAGATAAGTTAGAATTAACAGACATTCATGCTATTCATGGAAGGGCTGAAGATTTTGCACGGAAGGAGGATCATAGAGAAGCTTATGATGTGTGTGTATCAAGGGCGGTTGCTAATCTCGCAACATTGACAGAATATTGTCTTCCTTATGTAAGAGTGGGGGGACAGTTCATATCTTATAAGTCGGGGGATATAGATGAAGAGATAGCGGGATCTAAGAAGGCGATACAAGTCTTAAGCGGAAGAGCAGAGGATGTGGTGAAGTTCCAGCTTCCGGGGACGGATATTGGCAGGTCATTTGTGAAAATACATAAGTTAAAAAGCTGCAGTTTGAAATATCCCAGGAAAGCAGGTCTTCCGGGAAAAGAACCGATCAAGTAGAATGATTTTCAATTGTATGTTTGAATAGTCAGCACACTAAAAAAGTAGTGCCGGTAAATAGTCCTGTAAGACAATGTACAGATATGACTCTTAGTAAACAATCTGTATATTGAACGGCAGGAGCATTTGCCGGCACTTTTTTGATTAAAATTCATCTTCTAAGAAGATCTCGATTTTCTTCATAAATTCGTCAGGTCTTTCTAATTGAGGAAGTTGCTTTGTTCTGTCTATTGTTTCTGATTCTATAGACGGCATAATACTCTGGTATGAGTCGGCAATTTCATCATTTTTATCCTTATCTTTTCCCATGATGAGATAAATGCTGTTTGTCAGTGATTTCAGACAGTGTTTCAGATTTACAGTAGTATAGTGGCTGTTCAGGCTGGCAAGAAGATATCTGGGTGAGCCTGTTCCCATATGTGCTGCTTCATAATAAGTTTGTACCAATTCATCTTCTGCAATATTATATTTACTGAAATATAATTCTTTAAATAAGTTCTCAATGTTAGTTTTCCGGGTCAGTATATTGTATAGGAAAGTTCCAATTATAGGAAGGCTGATCAGGTTAGCAGAAACCTTGCTTCTCTTATTAGGAATCTTGGATACTTCTTTAATATCAGGAGGATTAATAAGTATGATCTTTTTGATAATAGAATCGTCGTTGTTGCAAGCAGAGATTGCAAATGCTCCTGATTCACCGGTCGCAATAACATTAGTTTTCTGTCCGATAACACGCTTAATAAAATCACTGATCAACTGAGCATACAGATAGTTAGTATATGTAAGATTAGGTTTATCAGACCGCCCGCATCCAAGCAAATCAATACGATAGACTGTATTCGTCATTGATAATTTTTTTAAGACCTTGTTCCATTCATGACCTGAACTGTAGGTATTCAAATCATGAATTAAAAGTAAAGGATATCCTTTGCCCATCTTCTTATAATATATTTTCCCGAATTTCCAATCGTAGTATGCGCCGGATGGATTGTCAAGCAGATTATCCAGTGAGGCAGAGTAGTAGATAAATTTGTTTATAATATGAATAACAAGTGCAGATGTACTTGTTATAGTAATGCCGGTAATGATCTTCTTTTTTAAACTCATAGATACCTTTCCTTTCATAACGGTCGCGTATAGGTTCTTGTTATTATTATACTATAGAATAAATTTGATGTAAATGTTTCACGTGAAACATTATTTGTTTAAATAATGTGGTTTTATCGGTTATATTAACTCTTGACAAAATTATAAGTTTATATGGTTATAAGATATATGTTTATAAGATTACATTTTATAAGATATACGTTTATAAGATTATATGTTTATAAGAGTTATGTATTAACAGTCATATTCATATTGTTTTCTTTTTGATGGTTATGTATCTGATTATTTTTTTTGATGGGATAGAAGAAATGTAATATTCTGTATGAATTGTAGTAGCTGTTCTAATTGTAGTAAATCGAAAAATTTAATATAGGAGATAAGAGTTCATATGAAAATATTTAAGTTATTATTGCAGTAGTAATTTTATTCCTGCGAGCAACGAGCCAAGCGGACATGCTTGCATGTACATTTGGCGACTGCCGCGAGGGTCAAATACCCCGTTGCTCTGTGGCGTTGCAAATTTGATACTCCGTTGCTTGCAGCGGGGTCTCTGATTGCCAATATCATAAAACGCTAATATCTTATAGGTAAAGTATAGAGTAAAAAAACTTTGAATTAGGATTGGTGATGGAATAAACATAAGTAGTTTGGAATTTTAAAGAATTATTATTTCGCTTACTCCATTTTGATTTAATCTAATAGAACAAAGTGAATGTTAGTTGAGTTATTGGTTATGGATTTTTAAGCTTTTGCCTAATTAATGTTGTGTGTGGAAATGGAAGAGGCGAATGTAAATTAGGATTAATCGACATATATCGATTGGTAATGACAGTTTAGTATACAAAATTTAGTTTTATTCCCGCGAGCAACGAGCCAAGCGGGCATGCTTGCATGCTCATTTGGCAACTGCCGCGAGGGTCAAATACCCCGCTGCTCTGCAGCACTACAAATTTGATGCCTCGTTGCTTGCAGCGGGGTCTTTGACTCGACAATCTGTGATTCTATTAAGTGAATGTTGTCTTCCACTTTAATATAGAGATAAAATGTAGAAAAGTGTTTTGAAAATATTATCATAGGCAGATATAAAATGGAGTGCCTATAAATAGATTTTATGATTTTCTTCCCGCGAGCAACGAGTCAAGCGGGCAAGTTTACATGCACATTAGGCGACTGCAGCGGGGTCTTTGACTTCTGATATCTAATATGGTTGTGAATGTCGAAAGTAATGCGGTCGAAACGGACTTTTAGGATAACTACTAGATTTTATGTTTCACGTGAAACATTTTTGGAAATATCAATAATATGTTAGATATAACAAAAATTGAATAACTGTTATATTGTGAAGAGGATATTTTTAAAGGTACAAAGTAAAAAAATAGAAAGATGGAAGTTATTGATTTTCGGTGATGGACTATTTATTTTCAGTAAATGACGCAAAATGGTTTTTTAATCTAAAAGGCGGCTAAACGGGTGATGCGATGGTAGCATTAATTAAAAATGATATAGTAGATAGAAATTCAATAAAGTCATTTGGTGAAATGTGGATGGTGAAGTATATCTTTAGAGCTTTGGAAGATATAATATGGTCGCACACTAAAATCAAAAATTATGTATTGTATATTTATATATCAATATAATTTCTGATATATTTATAGATTCTAAAAAATATTTTATGTACAGGCTTATGTATTTATTAAATAGTCTAAGGACTATGAAGATATGAAATGTGAAACAATCTGTACATTATAATATAACTGCTAGATTTATTCCTGCGAGCAACGAGCCAAGCGGGTATGGTTGCATACACATTTGGCGACTGCCACGAGGGTCAAATATCCCGCTGCTCTGCAATGCTACAAATTTGATGCCCCGTTGTTTGGCGGGATTTTTGACTGCTTTATGGAAATAGGATAATATCATAAAAACAAGCTAATTCAATTTAAATATTTCTATAATGTTTCACGTGAAACATTATTCTATTTTGTTTGTTATTTATTTCGGTCTATCTATATTTTTACATATCATCTTTGTATCATGTTTTGATATTGCTTTTTATAACACTAAAATAATTCCTGTTTATACTTCTTATATGTCTAATAATTGTAAGGATATTTGACGAGTATCGTGTGATCTGGTCTAATCAATTGGTGAGTTTTTTTATATATAAAAGATCTGCCGCGTTGGAATTTTTAGCCATATCAACAGCTACGCTGTCAAAAACCTACCTTGCAGATGAGCGAATATTCTGCGGAGTTTCGCCAGATATAATGAGGTCAGCACATTTGTACACTGAATAATAAGTAACCATCCATATAACTTGACTGATTTTCCGTTTGCGTCGTTTGTCTACACTCCGTTTCGGTCTGCTCTAAACGTGTGCCACTGGTACACAGCGCCGTCAATTGGCATAGTGCCCACTATGTCTCATTCCTCTGCCTTGCATATGAGATCAGAATGTTTTTTGGGACGTAAATATGAAAAGTGGATATAATCAAAAATGATAAGAAAGAGTTTATGTGTTTTTGAAGAAAAGATATAAGCTTGATGAAGAATGATTTATAATAAATAAGTATTATATAAAATTATAGATTCTATATAAATAGCATACTGATACCTTTTATATTTTGGTAAATGATTTGCTTGAATTAGAATTTTCTTTGTTGATTTAATCGATGATGTTACTGTATGGCTTTGTTCGATTACTTTTTAGATTGAAAATTGATTATGTCTTATTTAGGTAAAAATAAATGATATATTAGATTAGTAGAATCTACTATAAGTAGCTTTATGTTATACTAGTCTGCTTTTTCGATAGTGTATGTATATAAGAGATAGTGCATTTTGTTGCAGTTGTGTCTGTATATATTTATTCTTAAAAATCTTCGTGAAACAGAGAGTTGATTAAAATGGACGATGTTAAAAATTGTAGAAATTTGGACAACGTTAATTACATAAGCAAGAAGAAAAATGTTTCACATAAATATTTATATATGATTAAAAATACATAACCAAAATAAAAGTGTTTCACATGAAACATTTATATATGATTAAAAATATATAACCAAATAAGAGTGTTTCACGTGAAACATTTATATATATTAAAAAATATATAACCAAAATAAGAATGTTTCACGTGAAACATTTATATAAAACAGAAAAAATAGTGTTATGCAAAACATTTGGTGGATTAGTAGAATGAAAAGTGATATACTTAATCCATGAGAAAAGAGAGGTGATTAACAGATGGGAAGAATTATTGCAATTGCCAACCAGAAAGGTGGAGTTGGGAAGACAACAACAGCAATTAATTTGTCGGCATGCCTTGCGGAAAAAGGACAAAAAGTTCTTGCTATCGACATGGATCCACAGGGGAATATGTCCAGTGGTCTTGGATTAGATAAGGATTCTATAGATAAAACAATTTATGATATGATAATTGGAGAAAATGATATTGAGGAAGTAATTGACAGAGGAACTATTGAGAATCTGGATATACTTCCTTCTAATGTTGATTTGTCAGCAGTTGAAATTGAATTAATAGACGTGGATAATAAAGAATTTGTAGTAAAAGATGCAATTCAAAAAGTCAAGGATAACTATGATTTTATTATCATTGATTGTCCTCCGTCATTAAGCCTGCTAACGATTAACGCTATGACTACGGCTGATTCTGTATTGGTTCCGATCCAATGTGAATATTACGCGTTGGAAGGATTGAGCCAATTAATACATACTGTTGAATTGGTAAAGGAAAGACTGAATTCAAATCTTGAAATTGAAGGGGTCGTGTTCACTATGTATGATGCGAGAACTAACCTTTCACTGCAGGTCGTTGAAAATGTAAAGGACAATCTGCAGCAGAATATTTACAAGACAATTATCCCAAGAAATATCCGGCTTGCAGAGGCGCCAAGTTATGGAACTCCGATCAACCAATATGATCCGAAATCAGCAGGAGCGGAGAGTTATATGAAGCTTGCGGAGGAAGTAATAGATAAGAAATAATAGAGGGAGGATATAATGGCGGTAAAGAAAAAAGGATTAGGAAAAGGGCTAGACAGTCTGATTCCTGATAATAGGGGGGCAAAAACAGCAGAACCAGAATTGCCATCAGAAAAAGAACCGGTAGACGAATTAAAATCCGGCGAACAAATGATGAAAATAAATATGGTGGAGCCTAACAGAGATCAGCCGCGTAAGAATTTTGACGAAGATGCATTACTAGAACTGGCAGATTCAATTAAGCAGTTTGGTATTCTTCAGCCGTTGCTTGTAAGAAAAAGAAAAGATTATTATGAGATTATTGCCGGAGAGAGAAGATGGCGTGCTGCCAAGATGGCCGGTATCAAAGAAGTACCGGTAATTATTAAGGAATATTCGGAGCAGGAAATAATTGAGATTGGATTAATTGAGAATATACAGCGTGAGAATCTCAATCCAATTGAAGAAGCTATGGCATTCAAAAGGCTTCTGGAAGAATTCAATTTAAAACAGGATGAAGTTGCAGAAAGAGTTTCAAAGAGCAGGACAGCAGTAACAAATTCTATGCGTTTACTAAGATTAGACGGCAGAGTTCAGCAGATGATCATAGATGATATGATTACTACGGGTCATGCAAGAGCGCTTCTGGCAATCGATGATAAAGAACAGCAATATACTTTAGCTAATAAGATATTTGATGAAAAATTAAGCGTAAGGGAAACTGAAAAACTTATCAAAGATATAAAGAATCCTAAAAAGCCAAAAGAAAAAAAGGTTATAGAGAACGCATTTATATACAAAGATATTGAAAATAAGATGAAAGAAATAATAGGAACGAAGGTCAGTGTTGCTTCTAAAGGGAATGGGAAAGGCAAGATAGAGATAGAATATTATTCTGATAAAGAGTTAGAACGAGTGTTCGAGATGATATTAAGTATACGAAGGGAAGACTGATATATGGAAAGTAAGATACTGGTTACATTAGGAATAGATCCGGCATACATACTTCTGTTCTTATTGATTCTGATCGTCGTGCTTTTTGTTTTGTATGTTAATCTTACTGTGAAATACAATAAGCTGCAAAGTAGTTATAATACGTTTATGAAAGGCAGAAATGGGAAGACTCTTGAAGACAGTTTAAAAGAAAAATTCGGTGAAGTAGATTCCATTCTTAAGATAACAAAACAGAACCGTGCAGATATCAAGGAACTGATCAAGAGAGAAGACAGGAATTTCCAAAAGACAGGTATTGTAAAATATGATGCATTTAACGAGATGGGCGGCAAATTAAGCTTTGCGGTTGCATTGTTGGACAGCCATAATAGTGGGTGGATCATTAACGCTATGCACAGCAGAGAAGGATGTTATACTTATATTAAGGAAATCGTTAAAGGCGAGAGCTATGTAGAACTGGCTGAGGAAGAGGCAGAAGCATTGGATAAGGCAATATTTGAAGATGAGTAGAAAAATCATATTTATAGAAATGTTAATGTAGATAATATGAAATAAAAGATGGCAAGAAAGAGGAGGAGAAGACATGTTAGATATTAAATTTGTGAGAATGAATCCAGACGTTGTAAAGGAAAATATCAAGAAAAAGTTCCAGGATGAGAAATTACCTCTGGTGGACGACGTATTAGAATTAGATCAAAGGAATAGAGATATAAAGCAGGAGGTTGAGGGACTTCGCGCAGAGAGAAACAAAATCTCTAAGCAAATCGGAGCCTGCATGGCACAAGGTAAAAAAGAGGAAGCAGAAGAACTGAAAAAGAAAGTTCAAGAGAATGCTGATAGAGTAGAATCATTATCTGCAGAAGAGAAAGAAGTAGAAGCAAAGATTAAGAAAATAATGATGACGATTCCAAATATCATCGATCCTTCTGTACCGATAGGAAAAGATGACAGCGAGAATGTAGAGATACAGAAATATGGAGATCCTGTGGTTCCAGATTTCGAGATACCTTATCATACAGATATTATGGAAAGATTCAATGGAATTGATCTTGAAAGTGCAGGCAAGGTAGCAGGAAATGGATTCTATTATCTGATGGGAGATGTTGCAAGGCTTCACTCGGCTGTATTGTCATATGCACGTGATTTTATGATCGGACGCGGGTTCACATATTGCATACCTCCGTTTATGATCAGAAGTAATGTAGTGACAGGTGTAATGAGTTTTGCAGAGATGGATGCTATGATGTATAAGATCGAGGGAGAGGATCTGTATCTGATCGGAACAAGCGAGCATTCCATGATCGGCAAATTCATAGATACAATGCTGACAGAAGATCAGCTTCCGCAAACTCTGACCAGCTATTCTCCTTGTTTCCGTAAGGAAAAGGGAGCACATGGAATAGAAGAACGAGGAGTATACAGGATTCATCAGTTTGAGAAGCAGGAGATGATCGTAGTATGCAAACCGGAAGAAAGTATGAAATGGTATGATAATTTGTGGCAGAACACGGTAGATCTGTTCCGGTCTATGGATATTCCGGTGCGTACTCTGGAATGTTGTTCAGGAGACTTAGCGGATCTGAAGGTTAAGTCATGTGACGTAGAAGCATGGTCCCCAAGACAGAAAAAGTATTTTGAGATAGGGAGCTGCTCCAATCTTGGTGACGCTCAGGCAAGAAGACTCGGTATCCGTGTTAAGGGAGCAGATGGAAAATACTTTGCCCATACATTGAATAATACGGTTGCGGCTCCTCCGAGAATGCTGATCGCATTTCTGGAAAATAATCTTCAGGAAGACGGATCAGTCAGAATACCGGAAGTTCTGCGGCCATACATGGGCGGTTTAGAGAAAATTACACCTAAAAAATAGCATTTATAAGGAAAATATAATATGCATCAATATCTGAAAGCCATCGGATTTGGCAATATTAGCAGCAAGAAAGAACTAAAAGAGATTCTGGAAGATGTAAAATATTCCTTTACACAGCATGACCTGATCACACAGGAATATGAGACGGATTTCTGTGAATACCAGAAAGAGTATGGTGCAGGAATGGGTATTTCAGTGTGCGGTGATATGAGTATCCATGAGGAGTTCGATAGAAATTATTATTATCCTTACTTCTTTGGAACAGGTATTACCAGTCATGCGGATGTGTATGTAGAACGCCGTATGGATAAAGAAGCCTATGCCGGGATCTGTGAAGATGTCAAGGTAGGGATCAACCTGATCTTCCACCTCCAGAATACGGTAGAGTTTATCAAAGAACGTCAAAAAACAAAAAATTCTGTGAAATACAAATCCGTAACATTGTCAGGGCTGTGCAATGGAGGAACGATCCTTCTTCCGGTTCTGAAGGATAAGGAGCAGAAAAAGAAGCAAAAAGAAGAAGTCCATAACCGTATGATGCTTGTGAGTGCGGCAAGAATGGGTGACCCGGAAGCAATAGAGAGTCTGACAATGGATGATATTGATACATACTCCAAAGTATCGCAGAGATTAGTCAGTGAGGATGTATTTAGTATCGTAGAGACATATATTATGCCTTATGGCATAGAATGTGACCATTATTCCATTATGGGTGAGATTCTGGAGCTGCAGAGTATTACGAATGAATATTCAAAAGAAGAAATCTATGTGATGAAGCTGAATGTCAATGAGTTGACTTTTGATATCTGTGTGCCTGCAGGAAAAACGATAGGCGATCCTGCTGTGGGAAGAAGATTCAAAGGGAATATGTGGCTTCAGGGAAGGATTAATTTTTAGATTTATAGTGTTAGATCTATATTTTATTCCCGCGAGCAACGAGCCAAGCGGGCATGCTTGCATGCACATTTGGCGA
>OFGA01000270.1_pt1 | contig 47729 bp, 39 predicted proteins | sample 1521471 | NCBI WGS metagenome assembly OFGA01 (sample SAMEA3504086, study PRJEB24116) | mouse gut metagenome | biome: mouse gut; feature: mouse-associated habitat; material: faeces | place: Denmark | collected 2011 | reverse complement strand
ATTTGATCAAGAGCTTTGCGTATGCTTTGGTGATTGTCTATTGGTTTCAGCCGCTGGTATGGATTGCATACCGTTTGATGTGCAGGGATATGGAAATGAGCTGTGATGAGAAAGTGACCGCAGCTTTTACAGATGAACTGAGAGGGGAGTACAGCCGGCTTTTGCTGGCATTTGCTGCAAATAAAAGGCAGATGCCAGTTAGCCCGCTGGCGTTTGGAGAGGAGAATACGATGGCAAGAATCAAGAATATCTTAGCGTACAAAAAGCCCGCCAAATGGAAAATGATTGGAAGTACGATGGCGCTTATGCTGACAATGGCGGCATGTGCGACAGATGCAAAGGAGACACCTGTCACAGAACTGACAGAAGTGTCATCTGATAGCGTGTCGGACAGTATTGCAGATTCAGAGAATGAGGTGCGTGTCAGAACGACAGATGGTTCAGAGGTTGTTATACCGATTGCAGATCAGGACAAGACGGGTGGACGGACACAGCGCCAATTGACGCATCAGCAGGCACAGTGGGCTGAGAACAGTTGGTGTGATTTGGAGTTTATATCGCTTGACTATGCAGATGCGGACAAGATTATCTTTCATATTTCGAGCGGATTGTTTGAGTATGACCTGCTTCAACAGCAAATCACGCAAAGCATTGATCTGAAAGCCTTGAATTGTCAGGCAGTACAGACTGGAGGAGAGTGCAGTGTCCAGATCTATCAGGATCATCAAAACGAATCTTTGGCGGTCATTCAGCCGTATCCCTATCATGAGCCAGACGGATATGTCTATTATTTTGATACAGATGAATTATATGCATATGATACTTCTCTCTTAGAGGGATATACTGTGTATGATGGTCTTGTGTCAAAGCGGGAGCTGCCAGAAGGATTTTGAAAGCTGGCAGCTTCTGAAATAAAAATATACGAAAGGGAAGGATAAAGGACAGAATGAAAAAAGGGCTGATGAAAGCAGCAGTTCTTACTGCGGTATTTATCATAACGCTGCTTGTATGCAGCAGGATTACAAACCAGAACCAGCTGGATTTAACGACGGAAATGGAGAGTGCCACGCTGCCGGTCATTGTACTGTTTGATGGAAAAGAGCAGATAAATGAGCTGCACGGGTACAAAACGCAGATGTGTGCAACCGGCATGCGCGATACGATTACACCGCTTTCCAGCAGCAAGGAAATACCGCTGCAGATACGCACCTGCGGGTACCGCATCGACGGCATTTCTTACGAAATACGCAGCATCGACGGCGAGCGGCTGGTTTCAGACGGCAATATTACCGCGTTTGAAGAAAAAGACGAGCAGATACGGACAAGCATTCCTGTCCAGAACCTTCTGGAAAAATCCAGGGAATATATCCTGACATTAAAAATCAAGCAGGACGAGGATATCTGCTATTATTATACACGCATAGCGGATGCGCAGGACTGCTACGTTGCACAGAGCGTGCGGTTTGCAAAACAGATCAATGAGCTTACGTTTTCCGAAAACCCGGACGAGCTGTCGACCTACTGGGAGCCGAATATCACCGGTGATAATTCCACGCTCCACAAGGTTACCATCAATTCGAGCCTGATGCAGGCAAACTGGGCAGAATTTCCGTGTGACAGGCTGACTGCCCCGGTGCCGTCGGTAAAGGAAATGAACAGCTCTTATAATGTCATCGTGCTGTATTATACCGTAACGTCCAAAGGGGAAAACGGACAGATGGATTACTATAACGTGGAAGAATATTACCGCATCCGTTATACCAGCGAACGCATGTACCTTTTGAACTTTGAACGCACGATGAACCAGATATTCAGCGGGGAAAATGATTTTCTGTATGAAAATTACCTGCAGCTTGGCATCCGCTCCAGGGAAGTGGAATACCAGCAGAATGAAGCAGGGACGATTACCTGTTTTGTACAGGAAGGGGATTTATGGAGCTATAACCAGGCGTCCGGACGGCTGGCAGAGGTGTTCAGCTTCCGGGGGCATGAAGGGATTGACGCGCGTGAGAATTACATGCAGCATGATATCCGGATTCTGAATATTGACGAGGCAGGCGACATAGACTATGTCGTATACGGATATATGAACCGCGGCGTGCACGAAGGGGAAATGGGCATCAGCTTCCTGCACTATAACAGCCGGGCAAACACCAATGAGGAGAAGCTGTTTGTTTCGTTTGACAAATCGTTCGAGATACTGCAGGCAGAGCTTGGAAGGCTGCTTTACGAAAATTCGGCGGGCAGCATTTACCTTCTGTTTAACGGTACCGTCCTTCATATCGACCTGGAAACGATGAATACGGAAGAAATCGCATCCGGGCTGGATGACAGCTCCTGTGCGGTTTCCGAATCCAACCGGTATTTTGCCTGGGTTTCGGACAGCGATTCACGGGAAGCTTCGATTATGGACCTGGAAACATCAGAAGTCCGAAAGATTCATGTCAAAGAAGGAAAGAGCATACGCGTGCTCGGGTTTTTGCAGGAAGACCTTGTATACGGCATAGCGGCGGACAAGCACCAGATAAAAGGCCCGGCCGGTATCGGACAGGACCCGATGTATGAGCTGCGCATAGCAGATGCGTCCAGCATGGAGGTGCTGAAAAAGTACCGGAAAAAGGGGTATTTTATTGACGGCGTGGAATTCCATGACGGCGTGCTCGTAATCCAGCGCCTTGTCCTGGACGGGGGCGTCTATGTGCCGGCAAAGCAGGATTCGATTGTAAACCGCACCCAGGAAGGGGGCGGGCAGAAAATCATCCATACGACCATAACCGAGGCCAGGCAGCTGCAGGTACAGCTGACACTGGCCGAATCGGAAAAAGAGACCATTCCGGTCTATATTGCGGCAAAGCAGGTCATGTCGGGAGAAGATAAACGGACATCGCTTAAAACAACGCAGGAGCAGCCGGTATACATCGCGTATGCAAAGGGCAGGGTGCAGTCCGTGACAAGCGATGTGGGCAGCGCAATCCGCAGTGCAGATGAAAATATGGGAGTCGCAGTGGACGAACGGCAGAAATACATCTGGAAGCGTGCCAGGAAAAACGTACAGATGCCGATTGAGGTGCAGCCATCCGAGACAGACGCAGCAGGATCTCCAGTGGCAAAATGCATCAGCGCCATGCTGCGGCAGGAAGGGATTGAAGTCAGCGCCAGCGCACTGTTAGAGCGGAGCGACACGCCGCAGGAAATATTAGAATCCCTGCTTTTGGAACGGGAGGTTTATGTTATCGAGGGATGTTCGCTGACGCAGGTATTTTACTATGTCAGCTGTGGCATGCCGGTGCTGGCTGTGCGCGGGGCACAGGGGGCCGTGCTGGTTACCGGATATGATGCGCTGAATGTATGGATGTATGACCCGCAGGCAGGCGGAACGGTCAAGATGACAATCGAAGAAGCGCAGGAGCAGCTGTGTGCCAGAGGCTGCGTGTATATCGCTTACCAGTAGCAGGCGGGAACGAAAACCATGAGCGTATGCGGACTATTACAAAAAACAATTGACATTCTGCTTTTCTGTGGTAAAATAGTAAATGGCTAAAATCTCAGGGACGGGACAGCGTGCGAGCGTTGTCCCATTTTCGTGATACAGGAAGGGAGTATTCGGTTATGGACATGAAAGCTTTGGAAGAAATTCTGAAGGTAATTGATGATTTTGTCTGGGGGCCGGTCATGCTGGTGCTTTTGGTAGGAACGGGAATCTATCTTACATTCCGCCTGAAATTCCAGACATGGAGGAATCTGCCATATGCAATCAAAATTACATTAAGCAAAGAAGCAAGAACCAAAAGCCGCGGTGCAGGGGAAGTATCGCCGTTTGCGGCACTGACGACTGCGCTTGCGGCAACGATTGGAACGGGAAATATTGTCGGGGTTGCAACAGCCATGGTGTCCGGGGGCCCGGGTGCGCTTGTGTGGATGTGGTTGTCTGCATGCTTTGGGCTGACATCCAAGTTCAGCGAATGCATGCTGGCCATTAAATACCGTGAGGTCAATGAACGCGGGGAAATGTCCGGCGGGCCGATGTACACCATGAAAAAGGCGTTTAAGAACAAGACCTTCGGGGCGGTTCTTGGCTGGCTGTTTGCATTGTTTACCGTCATAGCATCCTTTGGAATCGGCAACCTGACACAGGCCAATTCCATTTCAGAAGCCATGGATAAGACGTTTCTGGTTGCGCCATGGATTACTGGTGTTATCGTTACGGTTCTGGCATTTTTTATTATCGTAGGCGGCATCAAATCCATTTCAAAGGTATCGTCTGTTGTAGTGCCATGCATGGCAATTTTTTATATGATAGGCGGCCTGATTGTTATTTTTGGAAATATCCAGAACGTGCCGTCGGGCGTAGCGGAAATATTCAAAATGGCTTTTTCCGTAAAAGCAGTTGCAGGAGGAATGGGCGGAACGATTGTAGCATCCATGATGAGCGGCATGCGCTACGGTATCGCCCGGGGCGTTTTTTCCAATGAAGCGGGCATGGGCTCGGCAGCGATTACAGCGGCATCTGCCACAACGGATAGTCCGGCGCGCCAGGCTTACATAAATATGACCGGAACCTTCTGGGACACGATAGTTGTCTGCACGATTACCGGATTATGCATCGCATCTTCGGGCGTGCTTGGCATGACTGATGCACAGGGCAATCTGATAGAAGGCTCGGCGCTTACGATTGAAGCGTTCAAAACCGTGCTCGGCCCTGCCGGCGGCTGGATGGTCACGATAGGCATTACACTGTTTGCGTTTTCCACAATTCTCGGATGGGAATACCATGGAGAAAAAGCGCTGGAATATCTGGCGGGGACGCATAAATATAATATGGCATACCGGATTGTTTTTTCAGCGGCAGCCTTTATCGGGGCGACCACAACACTGTCAATCGCATGGAAATTTTCGGATATCGCCAATGCGTTAATGGCAATTCCGAACTTAATCTGCATGCTTGCGTTAAGCGGCGAACTGGCAAAGGATGTGGAGGCTTTTCAGGAAGTATTACGGCGCGAGCGGGGCTAAAATTGCCTAAAATCTGAGTCTGTTTTATAGGACATTCGTTAGATTTTAACAGAAATGAAAAAAATACTTGCAAATACGCGGTTTTTGGACTATATTACGAAGTGAACCTATGTATTCTAAACGATTTCTAAGGGAAGTGGAAGGGAATATGAGTAATAAGCAGATTATAGTTTCAAACGTTACGAAGGGTCACGAAAACCCGATTGCAGAGCTTGTTCAGGTGGCGTGCCAGTTCGACAGCAACATCACATTCGTGAATGAAAACCGCAAGATTAATGCCAAAAGCATTATGGGGATTATGGCGTTTAACCCGTCAAAAGGAATGAGCGTAAACATTATTACTGAAGGGAACGACGAGAAGGAAGCTCTGTTAGCAATGGAAAAGTTTTTAGTGTGTGAGTAGGATTGTAGGAGGTCTAAGGAGATGAGCTCAAAAGAAGCAAAAACAGTTGCAGAGGCAGCAGAAAAAGTAGTTGAAGAAGTTAAGGCAGATGCTAAACCAGAAGCAGTCAAGGCTGTTAAGGAAGAAAAAACGGTTGAGAAGAAAGCTGACAAGGATGAGGCAAAAGCAGCTAAGAAACCTGCTGCAAAGAAAGCAACAGCAAAGAAGGCTGATAAGCCTGAACTGAAGCCGGAAGTGTACATTGAATACCAGGGCCGGCAGGCAGCAGAAGCTTCCGTTGTTGAAAAGGTCAAAGCCGCATTTGTTGCGAGCGGACACAGAGCATCATCGATTAAGTCCTTGCAGTTATATATAAAACCAGAAGAATTTAAAGCATATTATGTAATTAACGATGGCAAATATGCCGGGGATGTGGATTTATATTAAATCACCTTCCCGGCGGCAGGGCCGGATTGTTATCTGGAATAAAAGCGGCTGCACACTGTTTGGGGACGGTGTGCAGCCGCTTTTTGCGTGCCCGGCCGGGGCACGGATTACAGTGCGTTTGGCTCGTTTTCCGAAAGCTCTCCGTTCCGGTACCGGGTCACAAGCCGTTTGATTCTTTCATAAGGATTGAGCAGATCACTGATGGAAGTATCATGGTTCAGGATATCTACAATATATGCAATATATTTGCTCATGTCACAGCTGATATAATATGGTTTTGCCAGCAGCTCCGGTGTCTGGTACACCAGGTTTGTCGTAATTACCCGGTAAATAATGCCTTCTTCCACAGCCTTATCAAATTTTTCCAGTCCGTTTGTAAACAGCCCGAAAGTAGAAATGACAAAAATGCGCTTTGCCTTGCGTTTTTTCAGCTCGGTTGCGACATCAATCATGCTGTCGCCCGAAGAAATCATGTCATCGATGACCATGACATCTTTGTTTTCCACGGAAGCCCCGAGGAATTCGTGGGCAATAATCGGATTACGCCCGTTTACAATACGGCTGTAATCGCGGCGCTTGTAAAACATGCCGATATTAATGCCGAGAATGCTGGCCAGGTATACGGCACGGCTGGTAGCGCCTTCGTCCGGGCTTATCATCATCATATGGTCGGAATCGAATTTCAAATCCGGCACATTGCTGCACAGTCCCTTGATAAACTGGTAAGAAGGCTGGATGGTTTCGAATCCGGCCAGCGGTATCGCATTCTGCACGCGCGGGTCATGGGCGTCAAACGTAATGATATTTTCCACGCCCATATTGGTCAGCTCCTGCAGCATCATCGCGCAGTCCATGGACTCGCGGCCGTTGCGCCGGTGCTGGCGCCCTTCATATAAAAATGGCATAATAACCGTAATGCGCCGGGCTTTTCCGCCGGCAGCGGCAATAATGCGTTTTAAATCTGCATAATGGTCATCCGGGGATTTATGGTTCGGCTGCCCGCATACCGTATAGGTTTCGTGGTAATTGGTCACATCAGTCATAATAAACAGGTCATATCCACGGATGGAATCCTGGATAAAGCCTTTGGCTTCACCGGTACCAAAGCGCGGAGCGCCTGCATTTACAATATAGGTGTCACGTTCAAAACCCTTGAAAGCAATCGTTGTTTTGTGGTCAGACTGATGTTCGTGGCGCCACTGCACAAGATACTGGTTGACTTTTTCTCCGAGGGCGGAACAGTTTGACATCGGAATCAAGCCAAGCACGCCTACCGGAATATTATCAATCGTGTTGTCATCATAATGCATAATGTAATCCTCCGTTTAATTTAGTTTTCGCTTTTGGAGCCGGATATCGTCACCAAAAAGTTTTATCATGGTATAACTGCTCACAATCCGGGAGAAAATCCGTTCGGAGTAAACCGCATGAAGCTGGTCAAAACCCAAATTGGTAGATATAATCGTTGCTTTCTTGCGCAGCATTCTTTCGTTTAAACATAAAAAGAGCTGAGATATTGTAAATGTATTTGCCATCTCCGTTCCCAGATCGTCAATAATCAGAAGGTCGCAGTCAAAGATGTGCTGCATGGAAACAGCTGCTTCGGAATCCTTCTGGAATTTGTGCTTTTCCAAAATATCAAACAGCTGGAACGCTGTAAAATAAATGACGGAATGCCCGCTGTCTAACAGTTCTTTTGCGATGCAGTTCGATAAGAACGTCTTGCCGGTGCCGGTATCGCCATACAGAAACAGGTTCTGGAAAGCTTCGTCAAACTGCCGGATAAAAGACAGGGCGTCTTTGACGGCTTTTTTTGCCGTTTCCCTGGCAGTCAGCCCGGTTGCCGGGTTTTTTTTATCCTCCGGATAGTATTCAAACGAATAATGGGAAAAATTTTCTTCTTCCAGTACAGCCCGGATGTTTGACTGCGTATACACCAGGTCAATCGCGGCCTGTTCAAAGCAGTGGCAGCGCTTAGAACCGTTATAGCCCGTGTCCCTGCAGTCCGGGCAGGCATATGGCGGCTCGAAATAGTGCTCGTCCAGCCCTGCGCGTGCAAGAATGGCGGAGCGTTCCTTCCGGTATAAATCCAGCTCCTTTTTTAACCCGTCCAATGCTTTGGGACTGCCGTCGAGCAGCTGCCTTGCATGGCGGACGCTGGCAGATGCGGACAGCTCCTCGAGCTCCTTCAGGCGCGGAAACTGCCGGTAAAGCTGTGCCTTTCGTTCCTGCAAAACGCGCTGGCCGTGCAGCTGCCTTGCATCATACTGGCGCTGGATTTCATCATACTGCGAATTAGTTAAAGGCATGTCGTGTTCTCCCTGTGTCATCATCAAGGTATCTGGCAGCCTGCCAAAGCGGAAGCAGCCTGCTTTGCTGACAGCTATCTGGCATGCGAAAGCAGCTCGCGTTCCAGCTCGTCATAGTTATAGGTGCGCTGCCCGAAATTGGAAAATCCGTTCGCAAGCGTTCCCCTTGCCGTGCGCGGCGAAGCGGCTTTGCCTTTTTCAGCCGGGGAAGATTTTCTGGCCCGGGCTTCCTGATACTGTGCGTCCAGCAGGCGGATATCGTTTAAGGTACGGGCGTTCTGCCGCTTCCAGCTTTCCAGAATCGTGTCTGCATACCCAAAGCTGATCTGGTGAATGCTTAAAATCGTTTTCTGGCAGGCCAGTGCAATCAGCTCGTCGGAAAATTCCATTTGATGCGACCATTTTTCTACATATTTCAGTTCCGCGTCGCCAAGGCTGCGGTTGGAGATGCCGAATGCCTTGCACACGGCATGCACCGCATGGCTGTGGACGGCAGAATCCTGTTTGGCTTTTGCAAGCGTATGGATGCCGTTTTCAGCCCAGGCCATTGCAATTTTATCCATGTAGCGGATGCTGGCATGATTTTTTGCAACACACTGCTCTATCAGGTATTCAATTAAATCCTGTGAAAAATCCAGTTTATCCAGCCAGTACAGAATGGTCTGGATTTCGGAAGTATTTAACGGATGCCCCAGATAGCGCTCGGACACAAACAGCAGCTCTTTGACCGTTTCATCTTCACTGAACTGCAAAAGCTGTCCCGGCGTATATTCCATGCGTTCCGGTATCTGGCGCGGCCTGGAAGGGCTGGCGGAGCCTGTGGAAGAATCCGTGCCGGAAACATCTGCATGCACTTCTGCGCCGCCGGCATCGGTAAAATCCGACAGGCAGATGCCGGTCAGCTCCCTGCGGTCATTGAATTCCAGGCGCAGCAGCTGCATCTTTTCCCAGTATTTCAAAGCACGCGTCACATCCTTTTCCGTATAGTCAAACTTGTCCGCGATATCGCAAATCGAGCATGCCATGCCGGGACTGTTCATGCAGCGGAGAAGATAGAGATACACCTTTACAAACTCCCCGTCTGCGCGGGTCATATATTCGTCTATAAATGTATTTGGTACATAAGTAGCAGCGTGCGTGCTGCCCCGTTTCAATAATATATCAGCCATATGCATTCCCTCTCTTACTGCACCGATTATAGCACAGGATTTTCCAAATGAGAAGTCCATTTTTTTCGCAGGCAGGTGTGAATTCCGCTCTGTCTGGCACGTGTGGATAGTGTGGAAAACGTGGATAAACAGGAAGTGAAAATTATAGGAACCTGAAAAACAGCCGAAAGCTATCCGTTCCGGTTATCCACATAAACGGTGGTTAATTAAAAAAAAATCCACATTAAAAAGTGCAGCTTATGCACAATTTAATGTGGATAATGTGGATAACTAGCAGCGGAGCAGGTTTTCGCCCACATTTAAGATATCTCCGGCCCCCATAGTTATCAACAAATCGCCGTTCATTAAATTTTTTAATAAAAATTTTTCAATCTGTTCAAACGATGGAAAATAATAGCACTCCGTGCCTTTCTCCTCAAGGCGTGAGAGGATATCCCTGGAACTGATTCCAAGATTATCCGTTTCCCTGGCCGGGTAAATATCAGCCAGCACGACAATATCCGCAGCGGACAGCGAAGCAGCAAAGCCATCCAGAAACGCCTTTGTCCGGGAATAGGTATGCGGCTGGAATACACAGATGATACGTTTGTGCGGATAATCTGCGGCAGCGTTTAATGCAGCGGTGATTTCGGTCGGGTGGTGTGCATAATCGTCGATAATATCCGCGCCGTTTAACGTTCCCTTATACTGGAACCTGCGGTCGGTTCCATGAAAGGCATGAAGGCCCTGTGCAACCGCGCCTGCCGGAATGCCCATCTGCACGGCAAGTGCTGCCGCAGCAAGCGCATTGCCGATATTATGCCGCCCGTGAACGCTTAATTCTGCATCACACAGCTTTTGTCCATGGTGCATGATGCAAAACTGTGCATAACCCGACGGTGTATAGGTGATATCCTGTGCATAAAAATCGCACGAGGCATCAAACCCGTATGTAAGGACGCGCGGCTTTAACCCGTCTGCCAGCTCCTTGATATGTTCGATTTCAGCATTCAGGATAACGGCCCCGTCCTCTGCGGTATTTTCTGCAAAAAGCCGGAACGAACGGCGGATATCCGCAAGGTCTTTGAAAAAGTCCAGATGGTCTTCTTCAATATTCAGGATAAGGCTGTATTTCGGGTAAAAATGCAGGAAGCTGTTTGTATATTCGCATGCTTCAGTCACGAAATATTCCGAATGGCCGACACGGATATTGCCCCCGATAGCCGGAAGGATGCCGCCTACGGAAATCGTAGGGTCGGATTTTGCAGCAAGCAGAATCTGGGTTAACATGGAAGTCGTTGTTGTTTTGCCATGTGTGCCTGCAATGGCGGCTGACTGGCTGTAGTTATTCATAATCTGGCCTAATAACTCAGCGCGGCTCAGCATCGGGATGCCGCCCTGCAGGGCTGCCTGGTATTCCGGGTTGTCTTCGTGGACAGCTGCCGTATAGACGGCCAGGTCTGTCCCGGGCCGGATGTTTGCTTTGTCATGTCCGTAGCAGACCGTGGCGCCTGCCTGCTCCAGCTTTCGGGTCAGCTCTGATTCCCTGGCATCAGAGCCGGATACGGTGAACTTTTCTTCTAAGAGGATTTCAGCAAGCCCGCTCATGCTGATTCCGCCGATTCCGATAAAATGCACATGAACCGGCTCGTTAAAATGAATATGATACATATGTCTGACACCTGCACAATCTATAGTTTAGTTACAGCGGTAAAACCGCAGCCTATTTTTATTATAAACATATCTGGGCATTTTGCAATTTATTTCTCAGGTTTCTGTTTTGGATTAGCTGGAAAATCTTGTAAATTTCTACAAAAACCGGTATAAAACCGCAAAAAAAAATGTGAAAAACATGTACTTTTCAGCACGGATGTGTTATAGTATAGTACATATAAACCGAATATTGGACGAGAGGTGAGCAAAATGGTTTGCAAAGAAATGATTGCCATGCTGCTGGCTGGCGGACAGGGAAGCCGTCTGGGCGTGCTGACTTCGGCAGTGGCAAAGCCTGCGGTAGCGTTTGGCGGAAAGTACCGCATTATTGATTTCCCGCTCAGTAACTGTATTAATTCCGGGATTGATACGGTCGGAGTCCTGACCCAGTACCAGCCGCTGCGGCTGAATTCGCATATCGGCATCGGCATTCCGTGGGACCTTGACCGGAATAACGGCGGCGTCACAGTTTTGCCGCCATACGAAAAGAGCGATAACAGCGAGTGGTATACCGGGACAGCGAACGCAATCTTTCAGAATTTAAAGTATATGGAATCCTATAACGCCGAATATGTCATTATTTTATCCGGTGACCATATTTATAAAATGGATTATCAGGAAATGCTGGACTTCCATAAGACAAACCAGGCAGATGTCACGATTGCCGCGATGCCGGTTCCAATAGAAGAAGCAGGCCGGTTTGGGATTGTCATTACAGACCAGAATAAGCGGATTGTGGAATTTGAAGAAAAGCCGGAGCATCCGCGCAGCAATATGGCGTCCATGGGTATTTACATATTCAGCTGGAAGGTATTAAAGGATTCGCTTGTGCTGCTCAAAGACCAGGGCAACTGTGATTTTGGCAAGCACATTATTCCATACCTGCATGAGCATGGTGCAAAGATGTTTGCCTATGAGTATAATGGCTACTGGAAGGATGTCGGAACGCTTTCGTCGTACTGGCAGGCGAACATGGAACTGATAGACCTGATTCCGGAATTTAATTTATACGAGAAATATTGGAAAATTTATACGAAATGTGATATAATTGAGCCACAGTACATTGCACCGGAAGCAGTCGTGGAAAAAAGCCTGATTGGAGAGGGCAGCGACATTTACGGGCAGGTGCACAGTTCCGTAGTCGGGGCCGGCGTTACCATCGGAAGGGGGTCTGTTGTCCGCAATTCCATTATTATGAAGGGCGTTACGATTGGCGAGAACGTGACGATTGATAAAGGAATTATTGCGGAAGATTCCGTGATTGGCGACCGTGTCCAGATTGGCTTCGGGGAATATGCACCAAACAGCTATAATCCAAAAGTTTATGCATCGGACCTTGCTACGATAGCCGAGGCGTCCGTCATTCCGCCGGATGTTCGGATTGGGCGGAATACGGCAGTTGCAGGCGTCACGACGCCGGACGATTATCCGGACGGACAGCTTGCTGGCGGAAATGTTATAATAAAGGAAGGTGAATCGGCATGAAAGCATTGGGATTGATTCTGGCTGGCGGCAATAACAACCGCATGCAGGCGCTGTCAAAGAAACGGGCGATTGCAGCCATGCCGGTAGGGGGCAGCTTCCGCTGTATCGATTTTGCATTAAGCAACATGACCAATTCACAGATACAGACAGTAGCCGTATTGACACAGTACAATGCACGTTCATTAAATGAGCATTTAAGTTCATCGAAATGGTGGGATTTTGGAAGGAAACAGGGTGGCCTTTATGTATTTACGCCGACCGTGACCTCGGACAACAGCTGGTGGTACCGCGGGACGGCGGATGCGATGTACCAGAATGTGGATTTCCTCAAGCGCTGCCACGAGCCTTATGTCATTATTACGAGCGGGGACTGTGTATATAAGGTTGATTATAATAAGATTTTGGATTATCATATAGAGAAACGGGCGGATATTACCGTTGCTGTCAAGGACATGGGGGTATCAGAGGATGTCAGCCGCTATGGCGTTGTCAGGATGAACGAGGATTCCAGGATTGTGGAATTTGAGGAAAAACCGATGGTAGCCCGTTCCAATACGATATCGACAGGAATTTACATTATCCGCAGGAGACAGCTTATAGACCTTTTGGAACACTGCGCACAGGAAAGCCGGAATGATTTTGTAACAGATATTTTAATCCGGTACAAAAACTTAAAACGGATATATGGCTATAAGCTGGAAGGCTACTGGAGCAATATTTCTACGGTAGATTCCTATTACCGGACAAATATGGATTTCTTAAAGCCGGAAGTACGAAAGTTTTTTTTCCGGGATTATCCTCATATTTATTCCAAGGTGGATGACCTGCCGCCGGCAAAATACAATGTCGGTTCCGATGTACATAACAGCCTGATTTCGAGCGGGTGTATTATCAACAGCAAGGTGGAAAATTCTGTTTTATTTAAGGAAGTATTTGTCGGGAAAAACTGTGTGATAAAAAATTCCATTATTTTGAATGAGGTATATATTGGTGACAATACACATATCGAGAATTGTGTCGTAGAGAGTCGGGGGACTCTGAAGGCGAATACCTATTACTGTGGTGATAGCGGTATTAAGGTGGTAGTCGAAGATAACAATGAACGGTATGGGTTGTAGTTATAAATGCAAGTCACAAGTGCAGGATGCGAGGTGCATATCAGGAAGAATGGAGAAAGGGGCGAAAGATGATGCGAATAACAGATGTCCGAGTCCGCAAAGTAGAAAGAGAAGGAAAAATGAGAGCTGTGGTATCTATCACAATTGACGATGAGTTCGTTGTGCATGATATCAAAGTAATCGAGGGGATTAAGGGATTATTCATTGCAATGCCGAGCAGAAAGGCAGCCGATGGGGAATTCCGCGATATTGCCCATCCGATTAATTCTGATACGAGAGACCGTATTCAGTCAATTATTCTGGACGAATATCGAAAACAAATGACAGCTGAAGATGAGACGGAAATAGATATGGAAACAGAATAAAACCAAGAGGGCAGTGCATGCTGCCTGAAAAAACTGCAGCTGGCCGAATGTTGAGAGATATTCGCTGGCTGCAGTTTTTTTGTGAGGGAAAGCGGCATTCTGGCTGGATTGCCCGGGCCGGTATTTATGCTGTTTATTTTTCTTGCCCGGGCCGGTATTTGTACTGCTTATTTTTTTCATGGGCCAGTATTTATGCTGTTTATTTTTCTTGCCGGGCCTGTTTTTTCTGCTGCTTTTTATATGCGTCCTCTGCCAGGTCGGTCATCTCCTGTACCCGGTGCCATTCTTTGGTTGATTCATCTTTTACGGTTTCGCTCCGGTTCTGGGATAAAAACCGCGCAAGCTCATAGCAGCTGATCCAGATTTCACCGTTTCCGTCCTTCTGGGATTCATCGAAAATCAGCTGGATGCCGAAATGCAGATGTATAATGTCGATATTATTTACGTTTTCGGTATCGCTGTAGCCTGTATGCCCCATATATCCGATGACATCTCCGGCGGTAACGGTGCTGCCTTCTTTTAATTTCTTATTATATGGAAAGTTCTGCCTCAGATGTGCATAGTAATAATATCGCTTTTTATCAAAGCTGCGGATGCCGATGCGCCAGCCGCCGTAGCGGTTCCAGCCCAGGCATTCCACATAGCCGGATTCCACGGCAATGACCGGCGTGCCAATCTGCCCCATCATGTCATGGCCGAGATGTTGGCGGCGGTAGCCGAACGAGCGGGACGTGCCAAAATCGTCGTAATCGTTATAAGGGAATCCCTTTGCAATCGGGGAAAACGCTTTCAGGCCATAGTGTATTTCATCGGAGCCTTCCAGCCTGTATTCCCCGACATACCCGCCCAGCACGGCATGGTAGGCTTCGTCATAATAATGAAAGTATTTCATATCTGCCGTGAGCTGTTCTAAAGTTGATTCTTTGTTTAATATTTTATCTGCAATCGCAGACATATCGCTGGATTTGTAATTTTTAAAATCGCCGCCATATTTTGCGCCAAGCACCGCCAGAAGGGAAACCCAGTCAATGGGGGTATCTGTATCATGGGCCTTTAAATCATATTGATAGGCGTCGTTCATGGCCTGGCTTGTGACCTTGAAATCGACCCATTTGATAAATTCTTTTTCGGGTGCGGAAGTACCGGCTTCTGTATCAGGGGAAGCAGCAGGCGCGACTGCTTCCTGGCGGGCCCTTGAATGCAGGCGGGAAGCACCCGCCGGGGAATGCAGCCAGGCAAAGGCGGCGATTCCAAGCAGTGTGAGCAGTTCTATCGAAACAATGCATTTAAACAGGATGGGTTTCATTATGGCAGTACCAGCGCGTCGGATTGTTTGTATTATGTATATGCGCAAAGGACGGGGATATGCGTATGGGCTGGATTGTGAAAAAACAGATGACAAATGCGAAAAAATGATGTACACTACAATAGCAAAAAATCAGGGACAGAAGCCGCAGAGGGAGAAAATCATATGTATATCATAGCGGGATTGGGAAATCCTACAAAACAGTACGAAAAGACAAGGCACAATGTCGGATTTGATGCAGTCGATGCAATTGCCGGCCAGTGCCAGATATCCATGAGCCAGACAAAGTTCAGGGCAGTCTGCGGGCAGGGGATTCTTGCAGGGCAAAAGGTCATGCTGGTAAAGCCGCAGACCTTTATGAATAACAGCGGGGAATCCATCGGGGCTTTTTTAAAATTTTACAAGCTGGACCCCGTCAGCCAGCTGCTTGTCATTTATGACGATATCAGCCTGCAGCCCGGGGATATCCGCATCCGGCTGAAGGGAAGCGCTGGCGGGCACAATGGAATCAAAAGCATTATTGCGCATGCGGGCACGCAGGAATTTGCACGGATTAAAATCGGTGTCGGGGAAAAGCCGCCGGGCTGGGACCTGGCAGATTATGTGCTGGGGCATTTTTCCAGGCAGGAGCGCGCAGCGGTGGAAGACGGCATCCGGGATGCCGCCACAGCAGCCGGGCTTCTTGCTGCGGGTGAAGCCGCCCAGGCAATGAACCTGTATAATAAAAAGAAAAAACAGATATAAAAAACAGATATAACTTTTGAAGTCAGGAGTAAAATCATGGATGCATTTATAGAGCCGCTCCAGGGCATGACAGAATTCAGGGAAATCCGCACAAAGCTTCATGCACAGCCGGAAAATGGCGTGCTGGAGCTGTCCGGGTGTATTGACTCCCAGAAGCTTCATATGATTCACTGTCTGAGCGGGAAGGATTACAGCAGGCTGATTGTGACGTTTTCCGAGCAGCGGGCCAGGGAATTTTGCGGGGAATACCGCTTTTTTGATAAATATGTCCGTTATTTCCCGCCAAAGGACATTCTGTTTTACCAGTCCGATATCCGCGGCAATGAGCTGGCCAGGGAGCGGCTGGAAGTGCTGAAGCTGTTATCGGGCCGGCAGAACTGTACCGTAGTGACAACCTTTGATGCATTGATGAACCGGATGGCAGAGCCAGCCGGCTTTTTGTCGCGGATTATTACGCTGGAAGCCGGCGCGTCCATGCAGATGGATGATATGCTTAAACAGCTGGCGCAGATGGGCTACGAGCGCAATTATCAGGCAGAAGTGCCGGGGCAGTTTGCAGTGCGCGGCGGCATTCTGGATGTGTATGTGCTGACAGAAGAAAATCCATACCGGATTGAGCTGTGGGGCGATGAAATTGACTCTATCCGCAGCTTTGAGGCTTCCAGCCAGCGTTCGATTGAAAATCTGGAAAAAATACAGATATATCCGGCCAGCGAATTCCTGCTGGATGCAGACAGGATTGACGAAGGCATCCGGCGGCTGCGCCGGGAAGAAGACGGGGTTACAGACAGGCTGCGCCGCGAAGGAAAGACAGAAGAAGCATACCGCCTGAAACAGGCGGCAGATGCGTTTGTGGAAGAATTAAAGCAGCTTGGCAGCAGTGCGAATCTGGATGCATACCTGCCTTATTTTGCGGAGCATACCGTTTCTCTGCTGGATTATTTTGACCTGGAGCATACCATGATTGCGCTAGATGAACCAGTCCGCATAGCCGAGCAGGGCATGGCAGTAGAAAAAGAATATATGGAAAGCATGCGCCAGAGGCTGGAAAAGGGCTATATTCTGCCAGGGCAGATGGAGTCGCTTTACCGCGCAAAGGAAATTTTTGCCCGGGTGGAGCGGCTGCGCTGCGCTGCATTTGCCACGCTGGAAATGAAGCTGGCGGAATTTAATGTCTCGCAGGTCTATCCGCTGCATGTGCGTACCGTAAATCCGTACAATAACAGCTTCGAGCTGCTTGTAAAGGATTTGCAGCACTATAAGAAGAATCATTATAAGGTGATTTTATTATCCGGCTCACGCACGCGGGCGCAGCGGCTGGCTCAGGATTTGACGGATGAGGGGCTGAATGCATTTTATACCGAAGATTATGACCATACCGTAAAGCCCGGGGAAGTCATGGCGCTGTATGGAAAAGTGAAACGCGGGTATGAATACCCGATGCTCAAATTTGTTGTTATTTCGGAAAGCGATATTTTCGGGGCAGAAAAAAAGAAGAAAAAGCGGCGGCATGCGAAAAAAGACGGAAAAACAGTAAGCTTTGATGAACTGGGCATCGGGGATTATGTCGTGCACGAAAACCACGGGCTGGGCATTTACAGGGGAATCGAAAAAATCGAGGTAGAAGGAACGGCAAAAGATTATATTAAGATTGAATATGCCAAGGGCGGTACGCTGTATATACTGGCAACACAGCTGGATATGATTCAGAAATATGCCGGGGCCGGAGAGCGCAGGCCAAAGCTCAACAGCCTGGGCAGCCTGGAATGGAAAAAAACGAAGACAAAAGTCCGTACTGCGGTGAAAGAAATCGCCGGGGAGCTGGTACAGCTTTATGCGGCGCGGGAAAACCAGAAAGGATATGTATACGGCCCGGACACGGTCTGGCAGCGGGAATTTGAGGAAATGTTTCCGTTCGAAGAAACCGAAGACCAGGAGCTGGCCATTGAGGCGACGAAAAGGGACATGGAGAGCACGAAAATCATGGACCGCCTTATTTGCGGGGATGTCGGCTATGGCAAGACCGAAATCGCGATACGCGCGGCGTTTAAAGCCGTACAGGAGAGCAGGCAGGTCGTTTATCTGGCACCGACTACAATTCTTGCACAGCAGGTGTATCATAATTTTGTACAGCGCATGCAGGATTTTCCGGTTAAAATCGGCCTTTTGTGCCGTTTCCGCACGCCTTCTGAGCAGAAAAAAACGATACAGGCTTTAAGGCAGGGAAGCGTGGATATTGTGGTCGGGACGCACCGGGTGCTGTCAAAGGATGTCGAATATAAAGATCTGGGGCTTTTGATAATCGACGAGGAGCAGCGCTTTGGCGTGACGCATAAAGAAAAAATTAAAAAACTGAAAACAAATGTAGATGTGCTGACGCTGACCGCAACGCCGATTCCGAGGACGCTGCATATGAGCCTGATTGGCATACGCGATATGAGCGTGCTCGAAGAACCGCCCGTTGACCGTGTGCCTATCCAGACGTATGTCATGGAATATAATGAGGAGATGGTGCGGGAAGCCATCGTGCGCGAGCTTGCCAGGGACGGGCAGGTATACTATGTCTATAACCGCGTAAACCAGATAGAAGATGTGGCAGCGAAAATACAAAAGCTCGTGCCGGACGCGACAGCTGCGGTTGCGCATGGACAGATGAAGGAGCGCGAGCTGGAAAACATTATGTATCAGTTTATCAATGGAGAAATTGATGTGCTGATATCTACGACAATTATTGAAACAGGATTAGATATTTCCAATGTTAATACGATGATTATACAGGATGCAGATAATATGGGCCTGTCCCAGCTGTACCAGCTGCGCGGGCGTGTCGGCCGCTCCAGCCGCACTTCCTTTGCCTTTTTGATGTACAGGCGGGACAAGATGTTAAAGGAAGTGGCAGAAAAGCGGCTGGCAGCGATTAAGGAATTTACAGACCTTGGAAGCGGATTTAAAATTGCGATGCGCGACCTGGAAATCCGCGGGGCCGGAAACCTGCTCGGCGCGCAGCAGAGCGGGCATATGGAAGCCGTCGGCTACGACTTGTACTGCAAAATGTTAAATGAAGCTGTAAAAAGAGCGAAGGGTGCAGAGCTGGCTGAGGATTTCGAGACATCCATTGACCTGGATATGGATGCGTTTATTCCGCCTTCGTATATTCCGAATGAATACCAGAAGCTGGATATTTATAAACGCATTGCAGGCATCGAGACACAGGACGAGGCAGAGGAGATGATGGAAGAACTGCTCGACCGTTTCGGCGACCCGCCGGCATCTGTCAGCAGCCTGCTTTCGATTGCACAGGTAAAAGCAAAGGCACACCGGGCATATATTAAGGATATTACGCAGAAGGGAACGACGCTGCGGATGATGCTGTATGAACATGCAAAAATCCAGACTGACCGGATTTCCGGGCTGGTTAAGCAGTATGAGGGAAAGCTGACGTTTACGGCGGCGGGCCGCAATCCGGTGTTTGTGTACCATCTCGTGCAAAACAGCCGGGATGCGAAAAAGCCGGATGTGCTTGGACTTGTGTCCGGCTTTGTGGAAGACCTTGCGGGAATCTGTGAGGGATGCGTTTAACCGTAACGTTTAAATTGTAACAGTTCAGACAAGCTGACCTGTTACCTGCAAAAATCCATTGAAAATCGCTTCGCGATGGGATTTTTGCACTCCTGAATCATGTTCTTACGGTCTTTGCAGCAGGGTGCAAAGACCTGCCTGAACTGTTACTTTAAATTCCATATCGATTGTGAAATAATGATGAAACTCTTGCGGACCGTGCATATTTGCACTATAATATACGGGAGCGTGTCTTAAAAATGCTTCTGGAACGGCAGATGTTCCAAAAAGCTTCAAAGGACAAAAGATATAGAAAAGATAATTTCGGGAGGCAGTTTCAATATGAAATTCAAAAAAATAGCAGCGGTTCTGCTGGCGGCAGTTATGGCATCCTCATTTGCGGCAGGATGCGGAAGCTCGGTAAATATCGATGCGGCAGCGGCGACGCTGGATGACAAAGAAATTTCCATGGGTGTTGCAAACTTTATGGCACAGTGCCAGGCGGCGCAGATGGATTCGTACCTGCTGGCGTATTATGGGGAAGATATGTGGAATTCTGATTCCGGGGACGGCACGACAATGACAGATTCTGTCAAAAAGGGCGTGATGGACAACCTCTGGGAATTTTACGTGCTGGACGCGCATGCGGCTGATTACGGCGTGGAAGTGACAGAGGAAGAAAAGTCAGCCATTACGGCAGCAGCTGCAAAATTTATATCCGATAACAGTGCAGATGCCGTGCGTGTCATGAATGCTTCGCAGGAGAATGTCGAAGAAATGCTGCGGCTTTATAAAATCCAGGATAAGATGCGTGATGCGATTGAAGCAGAAATCGATACCAATGTAACAGACGCAGAGTGTGCGCAGAAGACTTTCAGCTATGTGAAATTCGAAAAGCCGCAGGAAGGCGGGGAGTCCGGCGAAACCGAAGCTTCCCAGGATGCGGACGCTGAAGGCGCAGAACCGGAAAAGACGGCAGAAGAAGTAAAGGCAGATGCACAGGCACTTTTAGACGGCGGGGCAGACAATCTGGAAACAGCTGCGGAAGCTGGCAGCTATACTGTACTGAAATGCTCATACGGCCCGGATGACCTGGAGGAAGAAAAAAATACGACGAGCCTGGATGTGGAAATATTAAAGACAGCAGACAAGCTCAAAGACGGCGTCATGGCAGACGCCCTGGCGGAAACCGATGACAGCTATTATGTTATCCGCATGGATTCCGTGGACGATAAGGAAGCCGCAGAAAAGAAAAAGGAGTCCATCCTGTCACAGCGGCGCAGCGAGAAATATGATGAAGTGCTGCAGAAATATAAAGACGACAGCAAGTGGACCGTCCATGAAAAAGAATGGAAGAAAGTAAATTTTGAAAATCTCTATACCATAAAAACCGCAGAACAGGAAACAGCAGCCGATGACGGCACAGCCGGCAGCACAACAGCTGATGACGGCGCAGCAGGAACGGAAGGCAGTACAGCAGCTGATGACGGCACAGCCGGTGCAGAAGAAGGCCAGGAACCACAGACAGCAGCCGATGATGGTGCAGCTGGTACAGAAGAAGGCCAGGAACCACAGACAGCAGCTGAATAAATGCGGCAGCTGGCGATATCAGGAATAAAAAAACAGGAAAGACAGATACTGTAGCTGCGGTACTGTCTTTCTTTGCGGGCATACAGGGTGGAGTTATGAAAAAGATATTATATTTCTTAAAAGATTATAAAAAAGAAAGCATTCTTGCACCGCTGTTTAAGATGCTGGAAGCGGTGTTTGAGCTGATTGTTCCGCTTGTCATGGCGGCAATAATTGATGTGGGTATTGCACAGGGGGATAAAAGCTATGTTATCCGCATGTGCATGGTGATGATTGGACTTGGCGTTATCGGGCTGGCCTGTTCGATTACGGCACAGTTTTTTGCGGCAAAAGCAGCTGTCGGCATGGCAGCCCAGCTGCGCCATGCGGTATTTGCCCATGTACAGAGCCTGTCGTTTTCCAAAATTGACCAGATTGGGACATCGACGCTCATTACCCGCATGACCAGTGATATTAATCAGGTGCAGTCCGGGATTAACCTGTTTCTGCGCCTGTTTCTGCGCTCGCCGTTTATTGTATTCGGGGCCATGGTCATGGCATTTACCGTAGACGTGAAGGCGGCTCTTATCTTTGCGGTTACAATTCCGCTGCTGTCTGTGGTAGTCTTTGGGGTTATGTGCGCCAGCATTCCGCTTTATAAAAAGGTGCAGGGCGGCCTGGACGAGGTACTCGCGCTGGTACGGGAAAACCTGACCGGCGTGCGTGTGATCCGTGCTTTTCATAAAGAAGAAGAAGAAATCAGCAGTTTTTGTAAAAAAAATCAAATGCTGAATGAACATCAGCAGTATGTTGGCAGAATATCGGCATTGACGAATCCAGTCACATATGTGATAATAAATGCAGCAACACTGGTGCTGATATGGACGGGCGCGGTGCGCGTAGATACCGGGTATATTACGCAGGGCGGGGTGGTTGCCCTGGTCAATTATATGTCACAGATTCTGGTGGAGCTGATTAAGCTTGCCAACCTGATTGTAAGCGTGACCAAAGCGGCAGCCTGCGGAAAGCGTGTCGCAGAAGTGCTGGACACGGAAGGCGGCCTGCCGGCGGCACAAGCGCTGGCTGCACAGGGCAGCATGCAGCATGCGGTGCCGGACACGGAAGGCGGAAAAACCGGCCGGCCGGTTCCGAAGGTTGCATTCTGCGGTGTCAGCATGTCGTATCATGGCACGGATGAATATGCGGTATCGGATATTGATTTTAAAGCAGATGCGGGCGAGACGATTGGCATTATCGGGGGCACGGGCTCCGGCAAGAGTACGGTTGTAAATTTAATCCCGCGGTTTTACGATGTGTCCAAAGGGTCTGTCAAAATCGATGGAACAGATGTCCGTTTGTATGATACCGCACAGCTTCGCCAGAAAATCGGCGTGGTCATGCAAAAAGCGGTACTGTTTAAAGGAACTATCCGCGAAAACCTCAGGTGGGGCTGCAAAGATGCGTCAGAAGCACAGCTGGAAGCAGCACTGGAAGCAGCACAGGCTATGGACGTTATAAAAGCTAAGGAGCTTGGGCTGGATGAAATGATAGAGCAGGGCGGAAAGAACCTTTCCGGCGGGCAGCGCCAGCGCCTGACCATTGCAAGGGCACTGGTACGCAGGCCGGAAATCCTGATTCTGGATGACAGCGCGAGTGCACTGGATTTTGCAACCGATGCAAAGCTGCGTGCTTCGCTGCGCCAGCTGGATTATCAGCCGACGATTTTTATTGTGTCGCAGCGCACGTCGTCGGTACAGTCTGCGGACTGCATTCTTGTGCTGGATGACGGGGAAGTGGCAGGCATGGGCACGCATGAACAGCTGCTGGATACCTGCAGCGTGTACCAGGAAATCTATGCATCCCAGTTTCGCAGTGCACAGGGTTCACAGGGCAGCATGGAAAGGGGGCTGGCATAATGCAGGGCAGGAATAAGCAGGTGCAGACCGTAAAAAAGGTGCTGGCTTCAATCCGCCAGTACCGGCTTCTGGTGCTGCTGTCGCTGCTATTTGCAGCAGTAACGGTATTTTCAACACTGTATTTTCCGATACTGACCGGCAATGCCATTGACCTGATTCTCAAAAAGGGACAGGTGGATTTTGGCGGCATTCTGGAAATCATAAAAAAAGCAGGCATTCTGATTGCCGTGACAGCTGCGGCGCAGTGGCTGATGAATGTCATCAACAACCGGATTACCTTTCAGGTTATCCGGGACATCCGGGAAGAAGCGTTCCGTAAAATAGAAGTGCTTCCATTAAAATACCTGGATGCCCATCCGACCGGCGAAATTGTCAGCCGCATTATTGCAGATGCAGACCAGTTCGCAGACGGCCTCCTGATGGGATTTACACAGCTGTTTACCGGGATTCTGACCATTGCCGGCACGCTGTGCTTTATGCTTTCGATAAATATCCGCATTACGGCAGTCGTAGTCGTTGTCACGCCGGTATCGCTGTTTGTGGCTGCTTTTATTGCAAAGAGCACCTACCAGATGTTCCAGAAGCAGTCGCAGAGCAGGGGAGAGCAGACCGCGCTTATCGATGAAATGATAGGCAATCAGAAAACCGTGCAGGCATTTGGAAGGGAAGCCGTGGTACTGGAACAGTTTGACGGCATTAACCGCAGCCTGGAAAAGCATTCCCTGAGCGCTATTTTCTTTTCTTCGATTACCAATCCTGCCACGCGGTTTGTAAACAGCCTTGTCTATACCGGAGTTGCCGTATTCGGAGCCATGGCGGTTATTAACGGCGGACTGAGCGTTGGACAGCTGTCGTGCTTTTTAAGCTATGCGAACCAGTATACGAAGCCGTTTAATGAAATCTCAGGCGTGATTACCGAATTGCAGAATGCGCTTGCATGTGCGGCAAGGCTGTTTGAACTGATTGAAGAAGAACCGCAGATACCCGATGCCCCGTCAGCAGCTGTTTTAGAGCATGCCGACGGCAGCGTCAGGCTGGAGCATGTCAGCTTTTCCTATGAGCCGCAGCAGAAGCTGATTGAAGATTTTAACCTGCATGTGCTGCCAAGCCAGAGGATTGCAATTGTGGGGCCGACCGGCTGCGGCAAGACAACGATGATTAATCTTTTAATGCGGTTTTACGACCCGGACAGCGGAGCCATTAAAGTAAACGGCATGGACATCCGGGACATTACACGCAAAAGCCTGCGCGGCTCTTATGGAATGGTTTTGCAGGAAACCTGGCTGCGCGGCGGGACTGTCCGTGACAATATCTGCATGGGCAGGCCGGATGCTTCCGAGGAAGAAATGATAAATGCTGCCAGGGCGGCCCATGCGCACAGCTTTATCAAGCGCCTGCCGGATGGCTATGAGACGCGCCTTGCCGAAGACGGCGGCAATCTTTCCCAGGGACAAAAACAGCTGCTGTGCATTGCACGTGTCATGCTGTGCCTGCCGCCGATGCTGATTCTGGACGAGGCGACGTCGTCTATTGATACGAGAACAGAAATGAAAATACAAAAGGCATTTGCTGCCATGATGCAGGGGAGAACAAGCTTTATTGTGGCACACCGTCTTTCGACCATTGAAACGGCAGACGTGATACTGGTTATGAAGGGCGGCAGGATTATCGAGCAGGGCTCTCACCAAAAGCTGCTTGAGAAAAACGGCTTTTATGCGTCGCTGTATAACAGCCAGTTTGCAAGGTAGAAGGAAACGGACGCAGAAAGCTGCGTGGAACCATATGCAGCTTCCGGCATAATATAACTAAGAGATGATATTTTTTTCGAAATACGGAAGAATCATTCTGGCGTCTTGAATATTGAACAGTTTGTCCTGAAAAAATGGGTGAAAAGTATAAATTTTTGACATAATTTTTTTAGGAGTATTGACAAAAAAGAAATTCAGCTACTATAATTACGTGTTGATGAGGGTATGATAGAAAGAGATAGAGCATGACAGATTGAGGTGTGAGATGGAACAGTATTATGTAATTAAGGGTGGTATTCCGCTGGTCGGAGAAGTAGAGATTGGGGGAGCAAAAAATGCAGCGCTGGCGATTCTGGCAGCGGCCATTATGGCAGATGAAACCGTAACGATTGATAATCTTCCCAATGTGCGTGACATCAACGTGCTGTTAGATGCAATGGCAGAAATCGGGGCCAGGATAGACCGCGTCGATGAACATACTGTAAAAATCAATGGTTCCTTAATCCGGGAGCTTTGCGTGGAATACGAATATATCAAAAAAATACGTGCATCTTATTACCTTCTGGGCGCCCTGCTCGGAAAATATAATCATGCCGAGGTAGCACTGCCAGGGGGCTGTGATATTGGCAGCAGGCCGATTGACCTGCACCTGAAAGGCTTCCGGGCGCTCGGTGCAGATGTCTCGATACAGCACGGGCTGATTATTGCCGAGGCAGCGCACTTAAAAGGAACTCATATCTATCTCGATAAAGTATCTGTCGGGGCTACGATTAATATTATGATGGCAGCAGCCATGGCAGACGGAAAGACTATCATAGAAAATGCGGCAAAAGAACCGCATGTTGTGGACGTGGCAAACTTTTTAAACAGCATGGGAGCCAGAATCCGCGGTGCGGGAACGGATGTTATCCGCATTGTCGGTGTGGATAAATTCCATGCGACCGAATATTCCATTATTCCGGACCAGATTGAAGCGGGTACGTTTATGTTTGCGGCAGCTGCCACCAAAGGCGATGTCACAGTCAAAAATGTTATCCCGAAGCATCTGGAAGCAACCTCAGCCAAGCTGATTGAAGTCGGCTGCGAGGTTGAAGAATTTGATGATGCCGTGCGTGTCGTGGCATCCAAGCCGATGCGCCATACCCAGGTGACAACGCTGGCATACCCGGGGTTCCCGACCGATATGCAGCCGCAGATGTCTGTGCTGCTTGGAATCGCGCAGGGAACGAGCACGGTAACCGAAAGTATTTTTGAGAACCGTTTCCGTTATGTGGATGAGCTCACCAGAATGGGGGCAAATATTAAGGTAGAAAGCAATATTGCGATTATTAACGGCGTGCCTGGATATATGGGAGCCAGGGTCAGCGCGCCCGATTTAAGGGCCGGCGCAGCGCTTGTCATAGCAGGGCTGTCTGCGGAAGGCATTACGGTGGTGGATAATATCCACTATATCGAGCGCGGCTATGAGCAGTTTGAGAATAAGCTTTGCGAGCTGGGAGCGCAGATAGAAAAGGTCTGCTCGGAGAAGGAGATTCAGAAATTTACGCTGAAGGTAGGCTAGAGCGTGTTTGCTGGTATTCATGGCAATCGCACTGCCTGTCCATCTTAAATTCGCTTCGCGAATGGGATTTGCCCACTTCGGAATCACTTTCTTACGGACTTTGCAGTGAATGCCCCTGGGCCAGACCCTGCAAAGTCCTGTGTGAACAATAACTGCGGCTGTGCAGCATGCAAAAATTGTCAGGATTTAGCATTGACTTTTTCCCGGAAATGTTGTACTCTCATACTGGAACGTATAAAGAACGTCAGATACAGACACGTTCCAGGCGTTAGATTTGAGAATTCGAAAATTGCATACGGTTTTTCTCTTATTCAGAGTGATGGAGATACATAGGATCTGTGAAGTCACGGCAACCCCCGGAATCAGTGGAAGGTGCCAGCCTGAGCGAGTAATCGAACAATAAGAGGATTTGATTATTTAACCCATATTTCAGGTCCGCTTTTTGAGCGAGCCTGTTTTTTTATGATATCAGAAACTTCATTTTTCAAGGGACAATGAATGGAATCAGATGAAAGGAAAAAGTATGGAAAAATTATTATTTACTTCAGAATCAGTAACAGAGGGACATCCTGACAAAATGTGCGATGCGATTTCCGATGCCATTTTAGATGCATGTATGGAGCAGGACCCGATGAGCCGTGTTGCATGCGAGACGGCCAGCTGTACCGGGTTTGTGCTGGTAACTGGCGAGATTACGACAAAAGCACAGCTGGATATTCCGTCGATTGTAAGAAAGACGGTAGACGAGATTGGCTATAATGATGCGAAGACCGGGTTTGACTGCCATACATGTGCGGTATTCTCGGCGATAGACCAGCAGTCCGCGGATATTGCGATGGGAGTAGATAAAGCGCTGGAAGCAAAAGAAAATAAAATGACGAATGAAGAACTGGAAGCAATCGGTGCAGGCGACCAGGGCATGATGTTCGGCTATGCAACAAATGAAACCGAAAGCTATATGCCATATCCGATTTCACTTGCGCATAAGCTGTCCCTGCAGCTGGCAAATGTGCGCAAGGACGGCACGCTGCCTTATCTGCGTCCGGATGGCAAGACCCAGGTATCGGTAGAATACGATGAAGCCGGAAAGCCGAAGCGCCTGGAAGCAGTGGTATTGTCGACACAGCATGATGCGGATGTGACACAGGAGCAGATTCATGCAGATATTATGAAGCATGTATTTGACCCGGTTCTTCCAAAAGACATGATAGATACGGACACGAAATTCTTTATCAATCCGACTGGAAGGTTTGTAATCGGCGGGCCGCAGGGAGATGCGGGACTGACCGGGCGCAAGATTATTGTAGATACATATGGCGGATATGCACGCCACGGCGGAGGTGCTTTTTCCGGCAAGGACTGTACAAAGGTAGACCGTTCAGCAGCTTATGCAGCGCGCTATGTTGCGAAAAATATTGTTGCAGCAGGGCTTGCAGATAAATGTGAAATCCAGCTGTCTTACGCAATCGGCGTGGCACAGCCGACGTCTGTCATGGTTGATACATTTGGCACTGGAAAGCTGGCGGATGAACGCCTCGTTGAGATTGTACGTGAAAACTTTGACCTGCGTCCGGCTGGCATTATTAAAATGCTGGATTTAAGAAGGCCGATTTACAAACAGACAGCGGCTTACGGGCATTTTGGCCGCAATGACCTGAACCTGCCTTGGGAAGCGCTGGATAAAGCAGATGAGCTGAAAAAATATCTGGCATAGGCATAAATAAAAAATATACATTTCATGGCAAAAACAGAACCGGGAACCTTTTTTGGATTCCGGGTTCTGTTTTGCCATTTATTGCTTTTCAAGCATTCTGCATTTTGCATTTTAAAGAGAGGAGGCTGTTTATGAGAAAAAAATTATTATGCGCCGCTTTATCAATGGTTATGGCAATGGGCTTTCGAGTCAATGTATATGCGGCAGAACCTGTTGATATTCATTTAAACTCCGCACCAGCTGGTTATGAAAGCAGTGAAAATGCGGGCGGCACCTATGTATCAGAGGATGATGAATTTCTTGTAAATCTTGATGGAACCTGGCATGATATCAGATTAAATAGTGTTCCAGAAGATTACTACATGAAACATTTTGCAGAAAGCGGTAATACAGACCAGGCTGTTTCTGATTTTCCTGATAAATTTGATTCTGGCATTCCTGAGGGAGCAGCCCTTTTCATGCCACTGGCGGCGGTGAGTGTACTTATAATCCTTCATACTGGAATGATTCATCTCATGTATATCGGGCAAATTGCTATGGATATGTATTGAATCGGATAGCCAATGATACAAGCAATACTGATTGTACATATGGAAAATAAAAGCATTGAATTTTTCGGAACAATGAAAGAGATTGAGAAAGAAGCGGGCAAAGATTTTATCAGATGCCACCGCGCCTATCTGGTTAATAAACAGAATATAAAAGAAATTAACGATAGGGATAGATATATTGTAAGGAAAACACAGGCACACTGTCCAATTTCCAGCAGGATGTTAAGTCAGGTAAAAAACGCATGGAGATAAGACAGACCGTGTACAGGGAAGGAACAGCCCTTCCCTGTCTGGTTCTACAGCAGCTTCTGCGTAATCGCCTTTGCGGTTGCAGACCTTGCGGCTGCATATAATTCCGGATTGCGTTTGCAGAAGCCGTAAAACAGGCATTCGATTAAAAAGAGCTGTCCGGCTTTTGCAGCGATGGAACCGGACTGCAGCGGGCTTTCGTTATAGCCGCACAGCAGGATGACATCTGCAAATTCGGCTGCCCTGGATTTTGGAAAATGGGTAACCAGTATAATCGGGACATTCCGGTCTTTGGCGATATTCATAATATCTTCCATGTCTTTGGTTGAGCCGGAATAGGAAAAAAACAGAATCACGTCTTTGGGAGAGGCCAGTGCAATATTCATGGACTGCATATGTGAATCTGCAATATGGATAAAGCGGGACGATGCAGTCGAAAAACGTGCCCAGGCTTCCATAGCCATAACCATGCTGCCCCCCTGTCCGAAACAGAAGGTACGGTCTGCGGCAGAGAGCAGGTCAACTGCTTTTTCAACATCTTTTTCGTTCAGAAGCTCCAGTGTTTCATTTAAAGACAGAATGTTGGATGCATGCAGCTTGCGGAACACGCTGCTCATCGTGTCCTCGGATGTAATCGTCTCCGGGGAGTCGTCAGGATCGCCCAAATCTGTCACATAGTCTGCCTTTGCCAGCGCCAGCTTTAAGTCGTTGTAGCCGGACAGGCTCAGGCTGCGGCAGAAGCGCGTAATCGAGGCTTCGGAAACGCCGCTGTTTTCTGCCAGCGTGGAAATAGACAGATACTGGACAGCAGAGGTATTCGTAAAGATGTAGTCTGCCAGTTTTTTTCCAGAGCGTGTGAGGGAATGATATTGTTCCGTGATGTATTCTAAAATATTGCCGTTCAAAATATCTCCTCCTTCTGTTTAAAGTCAGGCAGGCATGGTTATGGGCTGCTTGCAGTAAATAAGCATGTGCTGCTGTTTTTTACTGCCGTGAATGATAGCTGTTCAGGACAGCGGCTCCTAACATGCCCGCCCGGTTGCCGAGTTCTGCTTTTTTTATTTCGACATGGCCAAAGCTTGGCATTATATTCTGGAACAGTTTTTCTTTTACCTGCTGCAGGACATAAGGCTGTTCCATGACTCCCCCGCCAAGAATGGCGCAGGAAGGGTTGGCGATATGAATAATCGTAATCAGGCCGTATACAATTTCCATAATCCACGCGTCAATGACTTTTTGAACTTCAGGCTCAGCCAGATGTTCAAAAATAATCCGTCCATTGGAAAATGCAGGGTCAAGCTTTCTGGCTGACGCGGCCAGGGCGGTTGTGGAAGCATAGCGTTCATAGCAGCCGGAAAAAATATCCCGGGACGCGTCGCGGTCTTCGGGATGGACGATAATAGCGCCAAATTCCCCTGCGGAATAGCTGCTGCCGGAGTATAGCTTTCCATTGGCAAATAACGCGCCGCCGACGCCGGTTCCGTAAGTCAGGCAGACAAAGTCGCTGCGGTTTTTCCCGGCTCCGAAGGACGCTTCTCCAATCGCTGCTGCGTTTACATCATTTTCCACATCCACAGGTACCTGAAATTCCTGTTCCAGAATATCCTTTAATCTCGTCCCGGTGTAGCCCGGGATATTTTCATTTGCATAAATAATGGTGCCTTCTGCCGGGTTTACCTGCCCGGCTGTGCTGATGCCGATTCTGTCAAAAGCACAGATGCCACGGTAACTGGCAATAATATCTTTTGCACGGTTTACGACATGCGCACCGCCGCCTGCTGCTTCGGTAGCAGCTTCGCGGATTTCAGACAGCGTTTCGTTTTCATATAATCCTGATTTGATGGCTGTACCCCCAATATCAAGTACTATTGCAGCCATAGAATACCTCCTTATATAACAGTTCAGGCAGGTCTTTGCATCCTGCTGCAAAGACCGTAAGAACATGATTCAGGTGTGCAAAATTTAAATGACTCCCCGGTGGATAACCTTATCCAGGTCCAGGTTTTCCTTTAACAGGACAATGTTTGCATATCTGCCTGGCGTGAGGCTGCCGTAGTCTTTCATAAGACCGATGGCTTTCACGGGATTTACAGCCGCACATTTCACAGCGCTTGCCAGCGGAATGCCCATTGCTTTTACAGCAGTGCGCATGCAGTCCATCAGGTTTGTGACCGAGCCTGCAATCGTGCCGTCGCTGAGTGTGGCCAGGCTTCCTTTTACGGTTACTTCCTGTCCGCCCAGGTCGTATGTGCCGTCTTCCATTCCAGCAGCCCGCATGCTGTCGCTAATCAGGATAATCCGGTCATCGCCGAACAGCTTGAAGGTGGCACGCACGACAGCAGGGTGGATATGCACGCCGTCACAGATAAGCTCTGCCATGCAGCCGTCCGTGTCGGCAGCAGCCCCAATCGGGCCCGGGGCACGGTGGGTGAATGGCGGCATCGCGTTGTACGTGTGGGTCAGCTGGGAAGCACCGTTTAAAAAAGCTTCCATGCAGGTATCGTAGTCCGCAGTCGTATGGGCAAGGGAAATATTGATGCTGCCGCTGTTTTCCCGGATAAATTCCATGGCGCCTTCTGTCTCGGGTGCGATAACTGCCGTGCGGATTTTACCGCCGCAGATATCCTGCAGGCGCTGCAGCATCGGTGTGTCAGCCGGATGAATGTAGCGTTCATTCTGGGCACCTTTTTTTGCAATGCTGATAAACGGGCCTTCCATATACAGCCCGCAGAAATCAGCACCATCAGGACAGGAAAAATCCCTGGCTGCTTCGCAGATTTTTGCGAGTGTTTCCTCAGACATTGTCATCGTAGCCGGAGTGATGGAAGTCACGCCCTGGCTTAATTCGTACCGTGCAATGGTGTGGAATGCTTCCGCCGTGCCGTCACAGCAGTCGCTGCCCATGCAGCCGTGGAAATGGATATCTGTCAGTCCCGGAATCACGTAGTCTCCCGCAGCATCCACAATGGTTTCCGGCCCGTCTGCGGCATCATATGCTTCTTTTGCGACAATCCTTTCATTACATGCATAAACCTCTGCGGCCATAAAAGTGCCCTGTTCTCCAAACACCTGGCCGTTTATGATTTTGAGTTTTGCGCTCATGCCAGACCACCTTTCTGTTTTACTCTGCTATGCTGCTGCAATAGCAGGAACTGGTTTTGGGAAAGCTTTGTTTTGCAGGCGGTTTTCAGTCCGGACATTTGGACAGTGCCGCTTCGTCTGCCACCAGGACAACATCCGGGTGGAACTGTAAAATCGACGCAGGCACCCTGGGAGTTACCGGGCCGTAGAATGCAGCCTTTACCGCGTCGGCCTTGTCTTCACCGCTGGCAGCGAGCAGGATTTTGCGGGCAGAAAGAATCGTCTGGATGCCCATGGTATAAGCCTGGCGCGGCACGTCCTTTTCGGATGCGAAAAACCGGGTGTTGGCCTGGATGGTGCGCTCGGATAACGTCACACAGTGCGTTTCTTTTTCGAAACAGTCACCCGGCTCATTAAATCCGATATGCCCGTTGTGCCCGATGCCTAACAGCTGCAGGTCTGCGCCGCCTGTGGCATGGATGATTTCGTTGTATTTTCTGCAGGCAGTTTCGCTGTCTGCTTCCGTGCCGTCCGGCAGGAAGGTCCTGTTTTTGTCAATATTGACCTTGCTGAACAGGTGTTCGTTCATAAAATAATAATAACTCTGGTCATTGTCGCGGGAAAGACCTTTGTATTCGTCCAGGTTGATGGTCGTGACAGCTGAAAAATCCAGTTCGCCCTGACTGTACCATTCTGCGAGCTGCTTGTAAGCACCGACCGGGGTAGAGCCTGTTGCAAGGCCGAGCACGCAGTCCGGCTTCATAAGAATCTGTGCGCTGATAATCTGCGCTGCCCGGCGGCTCATTTCGCTGTAGTCTTTCGCTTTGATAATTTGCATTTGAAAACCCTCCATTTGGTTTATAATATAGTTTCTGGCTGACTGTATACAGATTATACCATACAAATAAAATTCTTTCAATTAAAATGTTACAAATTTTCACGAAAAAAATAATATGAAAAATTTTTTCAAAAATATATTGACAAACTGCGAATACGATTATAGAATATAGGCATAAAATACATCATATGCATGAGGACACATCAAAGTCCATGCAGCAAAAGGAGGAGGTAAAATATGAAGTATCGCAAAATTCTGGCAATGGCATTAAGCTGCGTAATGGCATTTTCGATGACAGCCTGCGGCGGCACAGACAGCGGAAGCGCGGACAAGAAAGAGGACACTGCGGCGAACGATGAAAAGACAGATGACCCGGGACAGGACAGCAGCGGAGAGGAAACAGGGGGAGAGACAGACCAGCCTTCGGACAGTGCTTCTACAAGCATCACTCTCTGGACTTATCCGATTGGCAGCTGGGGAGATTCTGCAACGGTTGACGGACTGATTAAGAATTTTAACGACGCACATCCTGAGATTCAGGTAACCGTGGAATATCTGGATTATACGAACGGCGACGACCAGATTAATACCGCGATTGAAGGCGGAAAAGCACCAGACCTTGTAATGGAAGGACCGGAGCGCCTGGTTGCGAACTGGGGCGCAAAGGGACTGATGGTGGACCTTTCTGACCTTTGGACGGATGAAGCAAAGGAGGCCATTTATGATTCGGTAGAGAGTGCATGCCAGAATAACGAAGGCGTATTCTATGAATACCCGCTGTGCATGACGGCGCATACAATGGCAATTAACCGCGATGTATTTGAAGAAGCAGGCGCACTGCAGTATCTGGATGAAGAAAAAGGAACATGGACGACGGAGAATTTCCAGAAGGCAGTACAGGCGGTGGTAGATTCCGGCAAAGCACAGGCAGGCGCTGTATTCTGCGGCGGCCAGGGCGGTGACCAGGGTACGCGTGCACTCATTAACAACCTTTACGGCGGTACCTTTACCAATCCGGAGCATACCGAATATACAGCAAACAGCGAAGAAAATATCAAGGCATTAGAGCTGCTCAAGGGCATGGAAGGCTTAAGCTTTGACGCATCCATTCAGGGCGGCGACGAAGTAAACCTGTTCAGCAACGGCACGCTGGCAATGGCATTTTGCTGGAATGTTTCCCAGGAAAAGAACAATGCAGAGACTATCGCATTTGACGTCCTTCCAATGGCATTCCCGACAGAAAGCGGCGACCCGAAGCTTTGCGGCGGTATCTGGGGATTTGGTATTTTTGATAACGGCGATGAAGCAAGGATTCAGGCTGCAAAGACCTTTATCGACTTTATGGCAAATGATGAAGCACAGGTTGTGGAAAGCGTAAAGGCTTCCAGCTACTGGCCGGTAAAAGACCTGGGCAACATCTATGAAGGCGACGAGCTGATGACGGAATATTCCAAATTTATCCCGTTTATGGGCGACTACTATCAGGTCGTAAGCGGATGGGCAGAAGCACGTACCGCATGGTGGAATATGCTGCAGCAGATTGGCACCGGTACCGATGTGAAAACAGCAGCAGATGAGTTTGTAAGTACAGCAAACGCAGCAGCAGGAAATTAGGAAGCAGTGCAGGAAGTTTCATTACAGCCAGGCATTTAAACTTGCGCCCCTTCCCGGAATCAAAAGCGGGAAGGGGCATTTTATGCGCAAAATGGCAGTAAAACGTATCAAATTTAGGAATTTAGGATAGAAAAAAGAGGGGGGAGGGAATCTTATGAGTACAAAGAATCCCATGAGCAAGGCGCTTATTCGCCGTGAAACAATTGCAGGCTATGCTTTTATGGCTCCGAGTCTGATTTTCTTTCTGGGGTTTGTCATCTATCCCATGGTGCAGTGTGTCATAACGAGCTTTTTTGATTCGACCATGAACCGGGAAGATATTTTCATCGGATTTGCAAATTACAGCGAGCTGTTTCAGGATTCCGTTTTTACAGGGGCGCTGTGGAATACCGTAATTATTGTAATCGTGTCTGTTCCGGTTACCTGTATTTTTTCTCTTTGGGTAAGCTCTGTTATTTATGACCTGAAAGGGCCGCTTTGTTCCGCATTCCGGTGTATCTTTTATCTTCCGGTTGTTACCGGTTCCGTTGCCGTTACGGTTGTATGGAAGTGGATGTTTAATAATTACTACGGCATTTTCAATTATATTGGCACAAATACGGGACTGCTGGAAAAAAATATCAACTGGCTGGGCGATGAAAGGTATGCGCTCGGATGTATTATCCTGATTCTGCTGACAACATCCGTAGGCCAGCCAATCGTCCTGTATGTGTCCGCGCTGAACAATGTAGACCAGTCGCTGGTAGAAGCAGCCGAAGTAGACGGCGCGACAAGGTTCCAGTGCTTCTGGAAAATCAAATGGCCGCAGATTATGCCGACAACCCTGTACATACTTGTTATCACAACGATTAACAGTTTCCAGTGCTTCGCGCTGATTCAGCTTCTGACAAGCGGCGGCCCGAACCACAGTACCGATACGATTATGTACTATATTTATTACAATGCATTTAAGCTGTACCGTTACGGCTATGGAAATGCTATGGGCGTGATTCTTGCTATCATTATTGCAGTGCTTTCCGCTGTGCAGTTTAAGATGGCCAAGACAGAGTAAGGAAGGGGGACGCAGAATATGAATCAATCAAATATGAACCGCACGGGCATTTATAAAGTGGTATCGGTAATTATCATTGGCATTTTTGCATTTTTATTTGCCTTTCCTCTTTACTGGATTATTACAGGCTCCTTTAAGACGCCTGCCGCCATCAATGCCCCGGCGCCGCAGTGGTGGCCGTCCGAGTTTGTCATGGATAATTACCAGAAGCTGTTCAGCAGGCAGGTGGCACCGCTGTGGGAGTTCCATATTCCGTTTACAGAAGCCGTGTTCGCAGGGCCGGAAGTGCCGGCAGCACTACGCTGGCTGTTAAATACGGTATTTATGGGCGTGATGTCCATGATTCTGACGTGTGTTACCGCAGCGATGGCCGGCTATGCACTGGCAAAGAAGCGCTTTTTAGGCAACACAATTGTATTTTCCCTGATTGTCTGCGCCATGGCGCTGCCAAAGCAGGTTATTTTAATCCCGCTGCTGCGTGAAATGTCCTCCCTGGAGCTGTATAATACCATATGGGCCGTTATTTTCCCTATCGTAGGGTGGCCGTTTGGCGTATTTTTAATGAAGCAGTTTGCAGAGGGCATTCCGGGCGAAATGATGGAAGCTGCCAAGATAGACGGTGCCGGAGAGTGGAAGACCTTTTATACGATTGCGCTGCCGTTAATCAAGCCGGGTATCGGCGCACTGGCTATTTTTACCTTTATCAATTCCTGGAATGATTACTTTATGCAGCTGATTATGTTAAGCAGCACGAACAACCTGACCATTTCCCTTGGTATTGCCAAGCTGCAGGCAGAAAATGCGACGGATTTCGGCCTGATTATGGCAGGTGCATCGCTGGCAGCGATACCGATTATCATTATCTTCCTGATTTTCCAGAAATACTTTACAAAAGGAATTACCATGGGAGCAGTCAAGGGATAATCGTCCGGGCAGCAGTGTGGCCCTGCATGCCAGCAGGGCCTGGCTGCGCCGGAAAAGGGGGAACGCAGGTTTATGATTTATGCAGAAATAAAAAACCTTGGAAATTACCGCGGGCTTGGAAAATACCTGGATGCTGCTTTTGATTTTTTAAGCAGCCATCCGCTGGAGCAGTTCGGGCCGGGACATTATGATATCGATGGAGAATATCTGTATCTGAATGTGTTCGATTATGAAACAGTTTTGGAAGAACAGGCGTTTTTTGAAGCGCATGAGAAATATGCAGATATCCATATGACTGTGACCGGGGAAGAAATGGTCGGTGTGTCCGATTTTTCAAGGGTTACAGTAAAGTCAAAAGAAGCAGACCTGCTGGAAGTCGAGGGGGCAGTGGAGCATTATATGAAGCTCTCTCCGGGAAAGGCGCTTGTCACCCTGCCGGAAGATGCGCACAAGGTCAAGGTGGCAGCAGGGGAGACGGCACCCGTCAGGAAAGCGGTCATAAAAGTATACGTCGGACAGGATTCGGATTCTGCCCGACAGGCAGGAAAATAAATACAGTGCTGCCAGAAGGAGCCATAAATTCTGGCAGTACCGTGCGGATGGCCCATATACGGGCATAAAAGAGTCAGACAGCTGGACGGAAGCATCTGGAGAAGGAGGGAAAGCATGAGGAATATAGAAAAATATCAGGGGATTATCCCGGCATTTTATGCATGTTATGATGAAAAAGGGGAAGTGGACGGAGAACGGGTACAGGCACTGACCGGATATATGGTGAAAAAAGGCGTGAAGGGTGTATACGTGGGCGGTTCTTCCGGGGAATGCATTTACCAGACCGTGGCAGACCGGAAGCTGACACTGGAACGCGTGATGGAAGCTGCAGAGGGAAAGCTGACGGTAATCGCGCATGTTGCCTGCAATAATACAAAAGAGAGCCAGGAGCTTGCGGCTCATGCACAGAGCCTTGGGGTGGATGCGATTGCGGCTATCCCGCCAATTTATTTTCATTTGCCGGAATATGCGATTGCGCAGTACTGGAATGATATTTCCGATGCTGCGCCTGATACGGATTTTGTTATTTATAATATCCCGCAGCTGGCCGGGGTAGCGCTGACGATGCCGCTGTTTCGCGAGATGAAGAAAAATCCGCGTGTCGCTGCTGTCAAAAACAGCTCCATGCCGGTACAGGATATCCAGATGTTCAAGGCAGAAGGCGGAGAAGGGTTTGTGGTATTTAACGGTCCGGATGAACAGCTTGTTTCCGGCCTTGCCATGGGGGCTGACGGCGGAATCGGCGGCACATACGGGGTCATGCCGGAATTGTACTTAAAAATCGAAGAACTGGTAAAGGCCGGAAACCTGGAACAGGCCCGCAGGGTGCAGTATGCCTGCAACGAGGTGATTTACGGCATGTGTGCCTGCCATGGAAATCTGTACGGCGTAATTAAAGAAATCCTGAAAATCCGGGAAGGGCTGGATATCGGCGGTGTCAGGAAGCCTCTTGCGTCCCTGGTACCGGAGGATATGGAGCAGGTAAAAAAATGCGCAGCCATGATTGACCGTGCGGTCAGGGAATTTTGCGCATAAATCTATGCAGGAAGGAGACCGCCTTGAAAAAAGAAGAATTTTTTGAACAGATAAAAGGAAAAGTGATTGTGTCCTGCCAGGCAGTGCCGGGGGAGCCTTTGTATGTAGAAGAAAAGTCGATTATGTACCTGATGGCGCGGGCCGCAAAGCAGGCCGGGACTCCGGCTATCCGCACAAGCAGCATCCGCGATGTCATTGCCATTAAAGAAGAAACCGGGCTTCCGGTTATCGGTCTTGTCAAAGTCCAGTACGAAGGCTTTGAAAGCTATATTACGCCTACGATGAAAGAGGTCGACGACCTTGTGGCGGCAGGCTCGGACGTCATTGCGCTTGACTGCACTGAGCAGAAGCGCGGGGACGGAAAAAGTGCCAGTGAATTTATAAAAGAAGTCCGCAGCAAATATCCGCAGGCAGTGCTGATGGCCGATATATCGACTTATGAGGAAGGCGTCAATGCATGGAAGCTGGGCGTGGATATCGTAGGAACTACGATGAGCGGTTATACGAGCTATACACCGAAGATGGACGGGCCGGATTATGAGCTGGTGCGCAGGCTGAAGGAAACCGTGGATATTCCGGTTATCGGCGAGGGCCGGGTGCACAGCCCGCAGCAGGCAGTGGAAATGCTTGATGCAGGAGCATTTGCAGTTGTTGTAGGCGGAGCCATTACAAGGCCGCTTGAAATCGCACAGCGGTTTATCAGGGCAGTGGAAGGAAGGTGAAGGGGATGAAAAAGCATGTTGTCTGTTTTGGGGATTCGAATACCCATGGGTACTGCGCCGCGACGAACGGGCGCTTTGACGAAGAACAAAGGTGGACCTGCCTGCTTTCCCAAAAGCTTGGGGACGGCTATCTGGTCATCGAGGAAGGGTTGAGCGGGCGGACAACATGCTTTGACGACCCGATTCATGAAGGGCTGCGCGGACTGGATTCCATTTATGCATGCCTGATGAGCCATGAGCCGGTGGACCTTCTGATAATCATGCTCGGGACAAATGATACGAAGGAACGGTTTGGTTCTTCGGCGGCGTGCATCGCGCTCGGGTTAAAGCGGCTGGCGGATAAGGCTGCTGCTGCAAAGGACGCCTGGCGGGACGGGGAGCCGAATATCCTGATTGTCGTGCCGCAGAATATTGCGCCGGAATATGCCGGAACGGATATTGCGCATACGATGGGAAGGGGCTGTGCAGAAAAATCGCAGCAGCTTGCGGAAGAATACCGCAAAATAGCAGACCTTCTGGGATGCCATTACCTGGATGCAAACCGGGTGGTGTCCGCCGGGCCGAATGAAATTGATTATATGCATCTGACTCTGGAAGGGCACGCACAGCTGGCGGAGGCGCTGGAAGTGGAAGTGCGGGATATTCTGGGCTGATTGGGCGTGTCCGGGAAACAGGCACCATTTTTAGAAAAAATTAAGAATCTTTTCCGTGAATTTTTATAAGAAATTACAAAGCACATGATATAATAACTGTACGGGAAACATGCTGACTGCTGCGGTGTGTAAAGCACCGGGGCAGTTATTTTTTTGCTTAAAAATAAAACCTGTGCCGTCTGGCATGTCTGGAATACACGCGCTGGAAGGATGCAGGCACATAAATATAGGATGGGAGTCTTGCTGCATGAAACTGAGTACAAAACTGGTGATTTCTTTTTTTGTCATTGTATTTATGCCGATTCTGCTGGCTGCGCTGGCGTTTCTGTGCATACGGCTTATCCAGATGAAGGCAGTGGCAAATCAGAGCACAATCGATATCGGAATGCTGGCATATCAGATAGATACCTCGCAGCTTGGCGTGCTGGTGGAAGATATGGCAGTATGCATTGTGCTGATTCTGGTGGTAACCGGATTATCGATTACGGCATGGATTTACCGGGGAATCGTTACGCCGATTTACAAGCTGGAAGAAGCTGCCCAGAATATTAAGGAAGGCAACCTGGATTTTACGGTTGAGGCCGAAACAAATGATGAAATGGGAAAGCTGTGCCGCAACTTTGAGGATATGCGCCAGCGGCTGAAAGAATCCGCAGAGGAAAAGCTCGAAGCAGAAAAGCAGAACCGCATATTAATCAGCAATATTTCACATGATTTAAAGACGCCGATTACGGCTATCAAAGGATATGTAGAGGGCATTATGGACGGCGTTGCCGATACGCCGGAAAAAGTGGATAAATATATGCGCACCATATACAGCAAGGCAATCGATATGGACCGGCTGATTAACGAGCTGACGCTGTATGCCAAAATCGATACCAACCGCATTCCGTATGATTTTAAGCGCATGAAAGCGTCGGATTATTTCGACGACTGCATTGAGGAAATCGGCCTGGGGCTGGAAGCGGAGCATATCGGGCTGTCTTATTTTAATTATGCAGAGGACAGCGTGGAAATTATTGCAGACCCGGAACAGCTTAAACGGGTTATCGACAATATTATCGGCAATTCGATTAAGTACATGGATAAAGAGCATGGCCTCATTAATATCCGCGTTAAGGACGTCGGGGATTTTATACAGATTGAAATCGAGGATAACGGAAAGGGAATTGCACAAAAAGACCTGCCGTTTATTTTTGACCGGTTTTACCGGACGGATGCTTCGCGCAATTCCGCAACCGGGGGAAGCGGCATCGGGCTTTCGATTGTCCGCAAAATTGTGGAAGACCATGGCGGGAAAATCTGGGCGGCCAGCAAAGAGTCGACAGGCACGGTGATGTATTTTGTAGTACGCAAATATCAGGAGGTTCCAAATGAGTAAGATATTGATTATTGAAGACGAGATGGCAATTGCAGAACTGGAAAAGGATTACCTGGAACTGAGCGGTTTTGAAGTGGTCATGGAGACAAACGGCGAGCAGGGGCTGAAAAAGGCGCTGGAAGAAGATTACAATATGGTCATCCTTGACCTGATGCTGCCCGGCATGGACGGCTTTGAGGTCTGCAGGCAGATCAGGGGGCAGAAAAACCTGCCGATTTTAATGGTGTCGGCCAAAAAGGATGATATTGACAAAATACGCGGCCTGGGGCTTGGCGCGGATGATTATGTCACAAAGCCGTTTTCGCCAAGCGAGCTGGTTGCAAGGGTCAAGGCACACCTGGCACGCTATGAGCGACTTATCGGCAGCGGCGTCCCGCAGAATGACATTGTGGAAATCCGCGGAATCCGTATTGATAAGACGGCCAGGCGGGTCTGGATTAACGAAGAAGAAAAGCAGTTTACGACCAAGGAATTTGACCTGCTTGTGTTCCTTGCGCAGAACCCGAACCGGGTGTTTACCAAAGACGAGCTGTTTAAGGAAATCTGGGATATGGAGTCCGTCGGGGATATTGCTACCGTAACGGTGCATATTAAAAAAATCCGGGAAAAAATAGAGCTGAACACGGCAAAGCCGCAGTATATTGAAACCATATGGGGCGTGGGGTACCGGTTTAAGATGTAGCATGCAGATATTTATAACAGGAGCTGGGCAATGTGCGAAAAAATAAAAATTTTATATGAAGATGCAGATATCCTTGTCTGTGTAAAACCTGCTGGTACTGCCAGTGAGACACGTAAAAGCGGCGAGCAGGATATGGTAAGCCTGCTGCGCAATTACCGGCATGGCAGAGGGGAAGAACCTTATGCCGGGCTTGTGCACCGTCTTGACCAGCCCGTGGAAGGGATTCTCGTATTCGGGAAGCATGCACGCAGCACGTCTGCGTTAAGCCGCCAGCTGGCCCGCGGGGGATTTTCCAAGATTTATCTGGCTGTGACAGAAAAAGCGATGCCGCAGCAGGAAGGAAGGCTTGTGGATTTCCTGAAAAAAGACAGCAGGAGCAATACATCGTTTGTGGCTGCACAGGGAGAAGCACAGGCAAAAAAAGCAGAGCTGCTGTACCAGGTGCTGGAAACACAGGCCAGGCAGGAACGGGTACAAAACCTGGTCAGGATTGAGCTTCTGACCGGGCGGCATCACCAGATACGCGTGCAGATGGCACATCTGGGAACGCCGTTAGCCGGGGATTTAAAATATGGAAGGCAGGAAACGGCCAGCCGGGGCACACAGGCAGCCGGGCCCGCACTGTGTGCATGCGGACTGGAATTTTTACATCCGGCCAGCCGGAAAAAAATGAAATTTCATATATGCCCGTCCCAGCCGGTATTTCAGAAATTTGATTATATCTGCGGCATGCGTGGCATCTGAATGTCTTGCTGTAAAAGCAGATTTTTTATTCCATAACGTATTTTTGCAAAATGAAAATGCTGCCAGAAGGCACGCAGAATTTCCTGAAAGTGACAGCGCTGCCTGCGGGCTTTTATACATATTAACAGGGATTTCACGCATACTTTCTGCATGAGATGGTATGAAAAAAACAATGTAAAAAAAGCAGTTTTATTATTAGGAGCCACGCTGGCCGTCTATCTGTCGATGAAATATATCCTGCCGGCTGCAATTCCGTTTCTGCTGGGCGGGCTTTTGGCCGTAACGCTGAATCCGTTTGTGGAACGGGTTGTAAATAAAACCGGACGGGGCCGTGGAATGGTGTCCATGCTGGCGATGGGAGGCGTGCTGATACTGGCCGGTGCAGCCTGTTTTTTTGCCGGGCGCACGGTCTGCACGCAGCTGGCCGGGCTGGCCGGGTATGCGGAATCTATTGAAAACGGAATCCGTGATATGTGGTGTGACGGCTGCGAAAAGATTGAAAGCCGGTTCGGAGTCCGCCTGGGAGAAGCAGAGCAGCTGTTTGCGGATATGCAGAGCCGGGTAAAATCCGGGTTTCAGTCCCGCACGCTGCCTTATCTTCTGGAAAATTCCATGAGTTATGCAAAAGCAGTGTTCTCGTTTATGGGAATTATTCTGATAGCATCTATTTCCGGGCTTTTAATGCTGACGGATTACCCGAAAATTGCCGGGGCTGTCCGCAGCTCACAGGCCGGGAAGCTGGCCGTGCAGATGAAGCGGCATGCGAAAGAGGCCGGGGGCACGTATTTAAAGGCACAGGTAATTATCCTGCTCGTTATCAGCCTTATCTGTGTGGGCGGGCTGTTTCTGACAGGCAATCCTTATGCGGTGCTGGCGGGGCTTGGAATCGGGATTTGCGATGCGCTCCCGTTTATCGGTACCGGGACGATTTTTGTGCCGTGGATGATTATTGATATTTTAAGCGGAAAATATGTGCTGGCAGCCGTATACGGGATTTTGTATGTCGTTTGCAGCTTTGTACGCCAGCTGCTGGAGCCGCGGCTTATCGGCGGGCGGCTCGGGTACCCGCCGATTGTCATTCTGATGAGCATTTATTTTGGAATACAGGTATATGGAGCAGGCGGGGTGCTGCTGGGCCCCGGGTCTGCCTTTTTGATTTATGAGCTGTACCGGGAAGGGGTGAGCAGGATATAGGGTTGCTGGTCACGGAGTGAACAGTAACTATAGAATGGCAAACAGTTCTTCCGGCTTTATTGAAGCTTGACATCCGAATCATATGACGCTAGAATAATCCGGTATACAGATTTTGGAAATGTATGCGGCAAGACGATGCTGTTACAGTGAAATCCGGCTGTGGGAGACTTCTCTGCCAGCAGCCGGACTTTCTGAATGATAATGGAAAATCAGAATAGAAGGAGAATGAAAATGGCGAAGGACAAAAAACTAGTGGAATCCATTACCAGCATGCAGGAAGATTTTGCGCAGTGGTACACGGATGTTGTGAAGAAAGCAGAACTGATTGACTATTCCTCGGTAAAAGGGTGCATGATTATCAAACCGGCCGGGTATGCGCTCTGGGAAAATATCCAGAGAGAGCTTGACCGCCGTTTTAAGGAAACAGGCGTGCAGAATGTGTATATGCCGATGTTTATCCCGGAAAGCCTGTTAAATAAAGAAAAAGACCATGTGGAAGGATTTGCGCCGGAAGTAGCGTGGGTGACGCATGGCGGGCAGAATGCGCTGCAGGAGCGGCTCTGTGTCAGGCCGACTTCGGAAACGCTGTTCTGTGATTTTTATAAAAATGACGTGCAGTCTTACCGTGACCTGCCAAAGGTGTACAACCAGTGGTGTTCGGTTGTAAGGTGGGAAAAGGAGACAAGGCCGTTTTTGCGTTCGCGTGAATTTTTATGGCAGGAAGGCCATACTGCCCATGCGACGGCACAGGAAGCACAGGAACGCACGGAGCAGATGCTGGATGTTTATGCAAAATTCTGTGAAGAAGTGCTTGCGGTTCCGGTTATCTGCGGACAGAAAACAGATAAGGAAAAATTTGCCGGTGCAAAAGCGACGTATACGATTGAAGCACTGATGCATGATGGAAAGGCCCTGCAGTCCGGGACGAGCCATAATTTCGGGGACGGGTTTGCAAAAGCTTTTGGCATCCAGTATACAGACCGGGATAACCAGCTGCAGTATGTGCACCAGACCTCATGGGGACTGAGCACCCGCATTATCGGCGCGATTATTATGGTGCACGGGGATGATTCGGGACTGGTGCTGCCGCCGGCGATTGCTCCGGTCCAGGTTATGATTGTGCCGGTTCAGCAGCAGAAGGAAGGCGTTTTGGACAAGGCATGGGAGCTTTGCGACAGGCTGAAAGCAGGGTTCCGCGTGAAGGCTGATGACAGCGAGAAAAGCCCGGGCTGGAAATTTGCCGAGCAGGAAATGCGCGGGATTCCGGTGCGCATCGAAATCGGCCCGAAGGATATCGAAAAGGGACAGTGCGTGCTTGTCCGCCGCGATACAAGGGAAAAATACGAGACACCGCTGGATGAAGTGCCGAAGAAGCTGAAATGGCTGTTAGAAACGGTTCAGTCCGATATGCTTGCACGTGCAAGGGCACACCGGGATGCACATATCACAGACGCCCGCAATTATGACGAGTTTAAAAAGGCGCTGGAAGAAAATCCGGGATTTATCCGCGGCATGTGGTGCGGGGAGCAGGCGTGCGAGGATAAAATCAAGGAAGAAACAGCAGCGACTTCCCGCTGCATGCCATTTGCACAGGAGCAGATTTCCGATACCTGCGTCTGCTGCGGGAAGCCGGCCAGGAAGCTGGTATTCTGGGGCAAGGCATATTAATCCTTTTGCAGGATGATGCATCGTTATGAAAAAAGAAGCGCTGGGAATGAACATAAAAACAAATATGAAGCTGCCGGAAAAAGTCACCTGGATTCTGGACAGGCTCTCGGAGCACGGATATGAGGCCTATGCGGTCGGCGGCTGTGTCCGTGACAGCCTGCTGGGGAGGGAGCCGGGGGACTGGGACATTACGACCTCGGCAATGCCGCTGCAGGTAAAAGCGCTGTTTTCAAGAACCGTTGATACCGGGCTGCAGCACGGCACAGTGACCGTCCTGCTTGGAAATGACGGGTATGAAGTAACGACCTACCGGATTGACGGCGCATACACGGATGGCAGGCATCCAGACCAGGTGCTGTTCACGCCCAGCCTTCTGGAAGATTTAAAGCGGCGGGATTTTACCATCAATGCCATGGCATATCATGCGCAGAAAGGGCTGGTGGATGCTTTTGACGGAGTGCAGGATTTAAAACGGGGCATTGTGCGGTGTGTCGGAAATCCGGCTGACCGTTTCCGTGAGGATGCGCTGCGGATGATGCGGGCAGTCCGCTTTGCAGCGCAGCTGGGATTTGAAATTGATGCGCCGACGCGGGATGCTGTCCGCCTGCTGGCGGGAAACCTGGAACGAATCAGCGTGGAGCGGATTCAGGCAGAACTGGTCAAGCTGGCGGTGTCCCCGCACCCGGAGCGGATGCGCGAGCTTTATGAGCTTGGCATTACCGGCGTTATCCTGCCGGAATTTGACCGCATGATGCTAATGCAGCAGAACCACCCGCATCACTGTTACAGTGTCGGGGAGCATACGATTCACAGCATGCAGCAGATTGCGCCTGATAAGGTGCTGCGGCTTGCCATGCTGTTTCATGATATCGCCAAGCCGCTGTGCAGGACGGCGGATGCGGATGGCACAGACCATTTTCACGGGCATCCGGAACAGAGCGCGCAGCTGGCGCATCAGATTTTCCGCCGCCTGAAATTTGACCGGGACACAATGGATGCGGCCTGTGCGCTTGTGCGCTGGCATGATTATAATCCGCCGCTGACAAAGCAGAGTGTCCGGCGGGCAGTGCGCAAAGCCGGGACAGCTCAGTTTCCGGCCCTGTTTGCCGTGAAACGGGCGGATATCCTGGCGCAGAGTGATTATATGCGTGAGCAGAAGCTGGCATATGTGGATGCTTTTGAAGCCATGTATCAGGAGATTACAGCGCAGGGAGACTGCCTGAGCCTGAAACAGCTGGCAGTGACCGGGCGCGATGTGATGGAGCTTGGCGTAAAACAGGGCCGGGAAATCGGGGAAATTTTAAACTGGCTGCTCGAGCAGGTCGTGGAAGTACCGGAATATAACGATAAAGACTGGCTGCTGGGCCGCGTGAGGGATTATCTGGCGGGAGACAGGAGCAGCAGCACGGGCCGGAATCTGTAACAGAGAACTGTCATATTTTCATGCACCCCTTCATAAGATGAATGGACACGTTAATGCGTGATTGTTCATCTTACTGGAGGGGTGCTGTTGTGTATAACCGGACGGAAATTATTTTAGAAGCGTATCCATATGAATTTACAGATATACAAAAAGGCCGGGGTGTGTATATCTGCCTGTGCAAAGACGGCAGCCGGAAAATCCTGAAGGAATTTTCGGGCTCCATTTCGAAGGCAGAGCTGCTGGACCGGTTTTTGAAGTATTTAAAGGAACGCGCAGGCATGGCAGAGCAGATTGTGTATACCAAAGAAGAACAGGCGCTGTTTACCGATACAGACGAGACACGCTACTATATGCGCACCTGGTTCGAGGGCCGGGAATGTGATACGAGAAACCGGGAGGACATCCTGTGCGCGGTGCGAAAGCTTGCCCGGTTTCATATGGACGTGGCGGGATTTGAAGAACCGCTGCCGCAGATGATGACCCGGACGCCGGATTTCCTGGAACGGGAATGCGGCCGCCATACGAGGGAGCTGCACAAGGTGCGCAATTACATAATGTCCAAAAAGAAGAAAAATGAATTTGAAACGGCGTTTCTGAACGAATACCAGTATTATTTAAGCCAGGCGGACGATGCAGTCAGCCGGATTCAGAACATGGACAAAGAGCCTTCCGGGCAGTATTTCGGCATCTGCCATGGGGATTACAGCCAGCATAACCTGCTGTTTACGGCAGCCGGCCCGGTTATTATCAATTATGAGCGTTTCTGCCGGGATGCGTACATCAGCGATTTTGCCCATTTTTTCCGCAAGATTATGGAAAAGCACAACTGGAATACCGGGCTTGGGATGGATTTAATCAGCGCTTATGACAAAGTACGCAAGCTGGCCCGCTGGGAGCTGCAGCAGCTGGCCGTGCGCATGGTATACCCGGAAAAGTTCTGGAAGGTTGCAAACCATTATTTTAATTCCAGGAAAAGCTGGGCGAATAACCGGGACAGCGAAAAATTATCGAAAATCTGTGCACAGGAAAAGGAGAGGACGGAATTTTTGAAAATATTGTCTTATTTTGTACAGGGCTGAATATGCAGGAACAGATGGAGCTGCAGGAAAGCTGACCGTATCATGCAGAAAGCGTGCAGGGTGCGGTCCGTTTTTTGTATGCTGATAACAGCCGCTATCTGTGCATGGCCTGCCGCGCCAGGTTCCTGATTTCTTCCCAGCTCTGACGAGAAAAAATTTTTATATTAAAAAACCTCCCTTTTTTGAGGGAAA
>OFGA01000267.1_pt1 | contig 48257 bp, 33 predicted proteins | sample 1521471 | NCBI WGS metagenome assembly OFGA01 (sample SAMEA3504086, study PRJEB24116) | mouse gut metagenome | biome: mouse gut; feature: mouse-associated habitat; material: faeces | place: Denmark | collected 2011 | reverse complement strand
TTTCCTCCTCCAGGATCAAAAGCTCTTTATTTTTGGCCCCTACAACCACATCCACGTGGATACCTCTTTCGTGCAGCCATTTCACCTGGGGGTAAACAGGAGCCGTCCCCACGCCCCCGGCCACGAACAGCATTTTTTTCTCTTTCAGGGCTTCAGGGGCCTCTGATACAAATTCCGAAGGACAGCCCAAAGGCCCCGCCACATCATGGAAAGCATCCCCTTCTTTTAACGCTGCCATTATCTGTGTTCCCGCTCCCACAATCTGGAACACAATGGTTATGGTTCCCTTTTCCCTGTCATAGTCACAGATGGTAAGGGGAATACGCTCTGCCTCTTCATCCGTCCTTACAATCACAAACTGCCCGGGCTGGCACCCTTTGGCCACCCGCTTTGCTTCCACCACCATCAGGAAAATATTGGCAGCAAGCTCTTTTGCTTCTAAAATCTTGTACATCTCTTATCCCTTTCCTGTTCTTTTTTGTCTGGGCGTATTTAAATTACAACGTCCGCCTTATTTTCACTGCAGGGGAATCAGCCCCATCTTCCCGTTTTCATCATAAACCAGGCGGTTAGGTGCCCCTGTATAAACTTCTACCGCGTATAGATGCTCTGTCTTGGCCTGGTTACCCAGTTCATCCTCTACATACTCGTTTAAAATATAATAATAGCCTAAATCAGGAATTTCCACAATAGTGTCAAACTGGAAAACATATTTTCCCGCTACCCCAATGGAATGCCCCTGCAAATCCGTAAGCACTTCCCTGTTATAAAGCGCCAGGACCACATTGTCAACCGCTTTCTCTGGCGTCATATCCGTTTGCAAAGTAAAATCAAAGCTTCTGCTGACAATTTCACTGGACACCCCTTCGCTGGAAATGGTAACAAATTTAAAATTTGACCTGCCAAGGGGCATCGGAATCGGTCCTGTATACCTGGCACTGTCCGCAGTGGGATTGGAGCCGTCAGAGGTATAATAAACGATCCCCTTTTCTGGCACGGCTACCTCTATCATAGTCGGCTGATGGTAATCGCCGCTGTACAAACGCAGTTCCGGGGGATCCGGCTCTATCAGGTTGATCACATACCAGTTTCTTGCTGTCTTAGAGCGGATACCATACTCATTAACAAAAACTGCGGCAATCTGGTAAGTCCCGGACTCCAGGAACAGTGGGGCAGTGTATACCATGCTTTTTTCATCAGGTTCCTTCCCATCCAGTGTATAATAGATAGTCCCGGTGGTGTTGGCGCTTAATTTCAATGTGATTACTTCATCATAGCTCCCTGAGATATAGCCAAACTCAGGCTCCATAGCCATATATTTCTGGTATTGGTTCACAATCACATCGTCCTTGCAGGATAAAAGCAGTGCATTGATCTCCTCATATTTTTTTTCTTCATCATAAATGGTGACCATGCTGGCATAGACCTCTTCCCTGTCCTCAAATTCCAGATGCCCCCTGTCCAGGAGCTCCTGCAGCACATCCACGGCCTTTTGCTTCTCACCCAGATGATAATAATAATTGGATTCCAGGAAATCAATATCCTTTACATCCGCATTCAATGCCCTTGCCCTTTCCAGATAGGCAACTGCCATTTCATAATCCTGGGACTGGGCATATTCCCTGGCCTTTTTTATCTGATATGTAAAAGAGTATTTGTGGTACATATAAATAGACACCAGCGCCGCAGTGAGAATTACCGCAACAAAGCTGATCAGGCTTGCCAGCAGCCAGTTTTTCCCAGGTTCTTCCGGCAATATTGTTTCCTTTTTCTTTTTTGCTTTTTTCTCCTTTTGTTCCGTTTTTTTTAAGGAATCCTTGGGCTTTTTGTGCTCCTTTATTTTCTCCGCTAAGCTGCCGCCCTCAATTTCTTCCGCCACAGTGGATAAGGTTTCTATTATGCTGTTTTCGATTTCCGGCTCAAAGTCCGGTACCATCTGGATTTCGCTGCCGCACTTTTCACAGTAAAGATACCCGTCCGGTATCTCGCAGCCACAATTGGGACACTTCATATCTGCCTCCCTTCCTTCGCAGCATATAGAATCAACCCGCCGATGCAACACAATTATAAAGGAGCATGGCAATGGTCATGGGGCCAACGCCCCCAGGCACAGGGGTGATGGCGCTGCAGACCGGCTCCACATCCTCAAAGTCCACGTCGCCGCAAAGCTTATTATCCCCGTCCCTGTTAATGCCCACATCAATCACAACAGCCCCTTCTTTTACATATTCCCTGGTAACCATTTTAGGTTTTCCAACCGCCGCAATCAGAATATCCGCCCGGGATGTAACCTCCTTTAGATTCTCTGTTTTGGAATGGGCAATGGTTACCGTCCCGTTTTCCCGCAGGAGCAATATTCCCATCGGTTTCCCTACAATATTGCTTCTGCCAAGGACAACGCATTCTTTCCCTGCAATTTCAATGCCGCTGCGCTTTAAAAGCTGGATAATCCCCGCCGGGGTACAGGATACGAACCCAGGCTGCCCAATACAGAGGGCGCCGACACTCTGGGGATGAAAGCCGTCCACATCCTTTTGGGGGCTGATAGCCCTGATTACTGCGTCCTCATCCATATGGGATGGCAGGGGAAGCTGCACCAGAATGCCGTTTACGTCCTCCCTTTCATTTAATTCCCCAATCAGCGCCAGAAGCTCCTGCATAGGGATATCTTCCGGAAGCTCATAGGACAGGGAGCCGATCCCTATATATTCACAGCCCTTTTTCTTATTCCTTACATAAACACTGGAAGCGGGATCCTCCCCTACCTGGATCACTGCCAGGGTGACCTCCCGGCCCTTTTCTTTCAGTGCCTGTACCCTTTCTTTCAACTCATCCTTTATCTGGAGGGAAATTTTTTTCCCATCAATTATCCTGGCCATTCCTGCCCTGTCCTTTCTAAAATAATCCGGTAATCATGCCGCTCCCGTCCACATCTATGGAAAAGGCAGCAGGTTTTTTGGGTAGTCCCGGCATAGTCATAACTTCCCCTGTGAGTACTACCACAAAGCCCGCACCTGCAGAAACATAAGCCTCCCTTACATTAATGCTGAAATTTTCCGGCCGTCCCAGAAGCGCCGGGTCATCAGAAAGGGAATACTGGGTTTTGGCCATACAGATAGGAAGATTCCCAAAGCCCAGCCCTTCCAGCTTCTCAAGCTGCTTCTGTGCCGCAGAGGTATAGTTTACGCCGCTGGCACCGTAAATCTCACCTGCGATGGTTTCAATTTTTTCTTTCAGGCTCCTCTCATCTTCATATAACAGATGAAAATGGCTTTCCTTTTTCTCTAAGGTTTCCAGGATCTTTTCCGCCAGTTCCCTGCCGCCTTCCCCTCCCAGCTCCCATACTCTTGAAAGGGCGAATTCACATCCCCGGCTCTGGCAGAATTGTTTTACATAAGCAGTTTCTGCCTCTGTGTCCGTGACAAAGGCATTAAGCGTTACCACTACAGGAACCCCATATTTTAACAGGTTTTCCATATGTTTTTCCAGATTGGCGATCCCCCCCTCCAGGGCTTTTAGGTTTTCATTCCCAAGCTCTGCTTTGGGGACGCCGCCATTATATTTCAGCGCCCGGACGGTAGCTACCAGCACCGCAACATCCGGTTTAAGCCCCGCCGCCCTGCACTTAATGTCAAAAAATTTCTCCGCTCCCAGGTCTGCCCCAAACCCAGCTTCTGTAACCACATAATCCGCCATTCCCAAAGCTGCCTTCGTAGCGCGGACGGAATTGCAGCCATGGGCAATATTGGCAAAAGGGCCTCCATGCACAAGGGCAGGGGTATGTTCCAGGGTCTGGACCAGGTTTGGCTTCATGGCGTCCTTAAGCAGCGCCGCCATAGCGCCTACCGCCTGCAAATCCCTGGCAGTGACCGGCTCTCCCTGGTAGTTATAAGCAACCACCATCCTTCCCAGCCGCTGCTTTAAATCCTGCATATCCAAAGCAAGGCAGAGAACCGCCATAATCTCCGAAGCCACAGTGATAACAAAATGGTCTTCCCTTACCGTCCCGTCCATCTTATTCCCAAGGCCTACTACCACGTTCCGCAAAACCCTGTCATTCATATCCAGGCATCTTTTCCAGACCACCGACCTGGTATCAATCCCCAGTTCATTTCCCTGCTGGATATGGTTATCTAGAATCGCCGCCAGAAGGTTATTTGCAGAAGTAATGGCGTGGAAATCCCCTGTAAAATGAAGGTTCAGATCTTCCATAGGGACCACCTGGGCATATCCGCCCCCTGCAGCCCCGCCCTTTATCCCAAAACAAGGCCCAAGGGAAGGCTCCCGCAGGGCAATCACTGCTTTTTTCCCCATTTTGCCAAAAGCCTGCCCCAGGCCCACGCTGGTGGTGGTTTTTCCCTCCCCTGCGGGGGTGGGGTTGATTGCAGTGACCAGGATCAGCTTCCCCTCCGGGTTGTGGGAAATCCTCTCCATATACTTATCGGAAATTTTCGCTTTATATGGGCCATATAATTCCAGTTCCTCCGGGGAAATCTGAAGCTTTCCTGCAATCTCTGCCACTGGAGAAAGTACTGCTTCCTGCGCGATCTGAATATCTGTTTTCATTATTTTACCTCCCGCATATCGCAGGCCCTGCCTGCGATACTTCACCAATGTTCTGCCTGCAGGCAATACCTGCGGCTGTGATGGTTTTGTTCTCTTTGGCGGCCCATCCTCCTTATCTTATCCCGCCTCTTCCATATACTGTTCAAACTGTTCCTGGCTCATTAATATTTTCCGGGGCTTGGTTCCTTCCTCTTCCCCTACCACCCCCGCCTCACAGAGCTGGTCCATGATCCTGGCTGCCCTGTTAAAGCCGATTTTAAACATACGCTGGAGCATTCCAATAGAAGCTTTATCCTTCTCAATAATAAACTTTGCCGCTTCCACAAAATACTGGTCCCGCTCTCCGCCATCTCCCCCAGTGGTTCCGCCATTTCCCGTCCCCAGGGTGGAGATCTTTTCCTGGATATCCGTATTATAAATATTGCCCAGGGTCTGGTTTTTCAAAAACTCAACCACATCGGACACTTCCTTGTCGGAAACAAAAGCGCCCTGTACCCTGGCTGGCTTGGCATAGCCCTGGGGATAAAAAAGCATATCCCCTTTTCCAAGAAGCTTTTCCGCACCGGCCATATCCAGTATGGTACGGGAATCCACGCCGCTGGATACGCTAAAAGCCACACGGCTTGGCATATTCGCCTTGATCAGCCCGGTAATTACATCCACTGAAGGACGCTGGGTAGCAATAATCAGATGAATGCCCGCAGCCCTTGCAAGCTGTGCCAGACGGCAGATAGACTCCTCCACCTCTCCCGGGCAGACCATCATTAGATCTGCCAGCTCATCTACAATAATCACAATGCAGGGCAGCTTTTCCATCCCTTCCCCGCCGCCCTTTTCCCGCAGTTCCTCTACTTTCTTGTTATAACCTTTGATATTTCTCACATTAAGATCCGCAAACTTCTGGTATCTGTCGGTCATTTCCGCCACTCCCCACTGGAGCGCCGCAGAGGCTTTCTTGGGATCTGTCACCACAGGCACCAATAGATGGGGGATGCCGTTATATACGCTAAGCTCCACCACCTTAGGATCCACCATGATCAGTTTCACATCCTCCGGCCGTGCTTTGTACAAAATACTCATAATCAGGGTATTAATACAAACCGACTTACCGGAGCCGGTGGCCCCTGCAATCAGCATATGTGGCATTTTAGCGATATCCGTTACCACCACTTTGCCGCCAATATCCTTCCCCACAGCAAATGCAAGCTCGGAGGGGAACTCTTTGAACTCTTTGCTCTCTAACAGCTCCCGCAGGGATACCATCATATTTTCCTTATTGGGAACCTCAATGCCCACCGCCGCCTTGCCGGGAATGGGCGCTTCAATACGGATATCCGTGGCCGCAAGGTTTAGTTTGATATCATCTGACAGCCCAACAATCTTACTGACCTTTACTCCCTGTTCCGGCTGTAACTCAAATCTTGTAACCGAAGGCCCCTGGCTGATATCCGTAATTTGCACCCGGACGCCAAAGGTTTCCAGGGTCTTTTGCAATTTACGGGCTGTTTCCTTCAGTTCACGGGCAGAATCCCCTCCCGCACCTGCGGTGGGTTTGGCCAGCATACCCACAGGCGGGAATATGTATTTTCTGGGAATACGCTCTTTTGGCATGGAAACCGTGCTTTGGGAGCCAGGCTGAAGCTGGCTGCCCCCTGGGATCCCCTGGCTGGCAGCCTTCTTTTCCTCAATAGCTTTGGGTAGTGAATGGGTCCCTTGGGGCGGCTCTTCTTCCGGTTCCGGCTCCTCATACACAGGCTCTTCCCAATGCCGGGAAACTTCCCGGGAACCAGGCTCCATTGCCTCCCCGGCTGGTTCCTCATCCTCCGCCAGCATTCCCCTGGCAGGGCTTTGCGGATCCTGTGCCTCCCCGCTCCCTTCCTCTTCCCAGCCCTCGAAAGTAATCTCCGAGAGCTCGTCATTGCCTTCCTCTTCTTTCAGATATATACCATTGATTTTTACATTGTCAAAATCAAATCCGCCCATCTCCCGGGAATCTGCCGGTTCGGTTTCTTCCTCTGCCTGCTCTATCTGCTCTTCAAAATCCGTAAGGTTAATCTCATGGATATCATCCCTTTCCTTAACCTTTTCTTCCTCTTTGGCCCCCAGGGCCGTATCCATCATTACCCCTGAAACCTTTTTATCCATGCGGAGGATTTTTTCATTCTCCCTCTCTTCCTCCCGGAGCCTGCGTTCCTCCTCCCGCTGCCTTCTTTCTTCCTCTATTTCCTCCCTGCGTGCCCTTGCCCGCTCTCTTCTGTAAGCGGCGTCCTCCCGGGACCGCTCATAAACCTTCCTGCCGCCCTTTTTCACCCCGGACATAAAGGACTTTTCTGTAAGGACCACCACGGAAATGATTGCCGCTACCAGAATCAAAAGAACCGTGCCAATCATGCCCAGGAAATGATAGCACAAATATGCCAGGGAACCGCCAATGATGCCTCCTCCTCCATGGCTTTCGCTGCACCTTTCGTAAATTTCCTTTAGCTGATAGCTATCCGCCGATTCCGGCGCTCCTGTAAACAAATCCAGCAATATCCCTGTCATTAAAAACAGCATTACCCCTGCTACCAGCTTCCGCGCAGCAATAACGTTTCCGCTGTTCACCATCCCAAAAGCAATCATTACAAACATTGCCAGCGGCATGATGTAAGCAGTCAGCCCGAAAATGCCGAACATAACACCGCTGAGCGTTTTCCCCACCACACCACCCACACCAAAGTTACATAAAAATAAAAATATCGCTATTGCCAAAAGTACAAGCAGCAGGATTTCGTCCCGGATGGCCACATCCATGGGTTCCGGCCTTTTGGTATTATTACGTGAACCAGTGGATTTTCTCTGGCGGGTCCCGCTTCCTGAACTCTTCTTTGTACCTGATGTACCGCTTCTTCCTGTTGTGTTTTTCTTTGTCTGTGCCATGCTTCAAAACCCCTTTTGTACCTTAAACACATCCACATAATCTTATACAGTATAGCATTTAACTCAAACCTTGTCACTAGCAAACCGTATTTCGTAATAAAACAATTGTCATTCCGCTCTCCCGTTTATTTTTTATCCTTCTCCTTTTTTCTTTTGGATATCAGTTGATGGAGCTTTTCCATGGCCTCATGGATACCGCCGGTTTCATTGATAATCCCTTCGGATACTGCTTCCTCCCCCACCAATATAGTTCCTACATCCTTTGTCAGGACGCCGGTTTCCATCATCAGCTCTTCAAACCTGGCCTTGTTTATCCGGCAGTGGCCGCATACAAACCCGGTAATTCTGTTTTGGATCTGCCTGAAATAGTCAAAGGTCTGGGGGACGCCAATTACCATCCCGTTCATTCTCACCGGATGGATGACCATAGTCCCTGTAGGGACAATGTAGGAATAATCTGTGCTCACCGCAATTGGTACCCCGATAGAGTGGCTCCCCCCCAGCACCAAAGACACCGTAGGCTTGCTTAAGGATGCGATCATTTCCGCAATGGCCAGCCCGGCCTCCACATCCCCGCCCATGGTGTTTAATAAAATCAATACCCCGTCAATATCCTGGCTGTCCTCTATGGCCGCCAGCTCTGGAAGAATATGTTCGTATTTGGTGGTTTTGGAATTGTTACTGAGATTGTCATGCCCTTCCACCTCCCCGATTACCGAAATCAGGTGAATGGAATGGGCTTTCCCGTTTTTGTCCAGAGTTACCTGCCCTGTTTCCTCAATTTTCTCACTTCGATGCTTTTCTTCTTCAACTTTTTTTGATGCCATATAAAAAACCTCTCCTGATCAAGTAATTATTTCCAAGTAAACACTGCCAGGCCAGTTTATTGTAAAAATAAGAACTGCCCTGGCAGTCCTTATTAGTATGGTTTTTTATATGTTTTTTATACGTAAGGTTTTACAGGGCCAAAAGTGCCTTTTTATTACAAGTCAAAGTCGTCCCCCTGGCTGATCTGGAAATCAAAATCGTCCTCTTCCCCGGACAGCTCCTCCCTGAACCCGTCCTGTAAAGGCCGTTCCTCCAAAAGATCAGGTTTTTCCTCCGCTTCTTCCCGGCCAATCCCTTGCCACTGCTCTTTCCCAGCCACATCCGCAAGCTCTTCCAAATCCCCGACCTCTTCAATATCAAAGCTCATCTTTCTCTTTACATGCTTTTTCGGTCCCGGCAGGGGATTGTCCAGGAGCCTGATCCTCCTGCCATCCTGGGTCACAATATAATTGCCCTGCCCTTCCTCTTCTGCCGTATTTTTTGCATCCGCCACTTTTTCCATGCCTCCTGTAACTTCTTTCCTGCCCAGGCACCAAAATGCCCACTGGGAGAACACGCCTGCCAGAAGCCCCCCTGCCAGCCACAGTGCCAGGCAGATATCCATATCCTGGCTCCCTCCCCCTGGCTGGCGGATCTCCCGGAACCAGCGAATAAACTGCTTTGCCCCTGTGGTACCGGTCAATCCCGCATCCACTGACAGTACAGTAAAAAATCCAAGAGTTACACCCAAAAACAGCCCTGCCGCCAACGCCGCAGTTGCCAGCCCTTTTCTCCCATACGCAAAATAAGCCTTTGCCAGCAAATACCCCGCCGGAAGGCACAAGAAAAAGCCAAGCCAGTTCCAATAGCAGACAAGCCCCATGTAAAGGCCGGCCAGCAAAAGGTAAAGCGCCTCCCACTTGTCAGCGCACCATCCGGCAAATTTCATCCGCAAGGCCAGGCTGCCAAATACCACTGCCACAACGCTCCAGTGCAGCATATAAAAATTTTCCGGGCAAATCTCAAACAAAGTTTCCCCAATCCACGGGGAAAGGGCGAGGCTCCCTGCGGTTACAGCCCCTGCCGCCTTCCCGAAAATCATTCCCATGCCTACAAACAGGGCCTCCAGCCAGGCCACCTGAAAAAGGAGCTGGCAGATACCGGCAGCTTCTATGCGGTTTCCCACAAAGGGGAAAATATCTGACAGCGTTTCCGTATAGACACAGGCAAGCCCGGAAAAGTATATGGTGCCTTCCTGCTGTAACCGGATAACCGCTTCCCCATAATATCCATGGCTATCCACTACCCCCGGCCCGGCTAAGGCATAGTACCACAGTTTTCCAGCCCCAAGGGCCAGTATGCCCAGAGGATAAAACAGTTTTTCCGTCTTCTTATTCATCCCAATTGTGGTAAACGGCCTGTACATCGTCGTCATCATCCAGAAGGTCAAGGATCTTCTGCAAGCCCTTAATGGCCGTCTCGTCGGTAAGCTCCACATAATTTTGTGGGATCATGGTAACTTCTGCGGAAACAGTGGGAATCCCCGCCTCCTGCAATGCCTTGTGTACTTTATCAAAATCCTCTGGCGGCGTAATCACCTCATAGCTGTCCTCTTCCTCGGCAAAATCCTCCGCCCCTGCGTCTAAGGCAAGCATCATCAGTTCGTCACCGTCACCTTCATACTCTTCCTTGTCAATGATAATCTGTCCCTTTTTATCAAACATAAATGACACGCATCCAGGCGTACCAATGCTGCCGTTTCCTTTTGAAAAGGCGCTCCTGACATTAGCCGCAGTCCGGTTCTGGTTGTCCGTAAGGGCATCCACAATAATGGCCGTCCCCCCGGGGCCGTATCCCTCATAGGAAATATACTTGTAATTTACATTCCCTACGTCTCCTGCCGCTTTCTTGATCCCACGCTCAATAGTATCATTGGGCATATTGTTGGATTTGGCCTTGGCAATTACCTGGGCCAGCCTGAAATTATTGGCCGGGTCGGCACCCCCCTCTTTTACCGCCACCGCAATTTCTCTCCCCAATATGGTGAAAATTTTCCCCTTGGCAGCATCGTTTTTTTCCTTCTTATGTTTAATATTCGCAAATTTTGAATGTCCTGACATATCATACCTCTTTTCTTATGCTTCATTATCCGTTTCTTTTTCTTCCGTATTCCTGTTTAGCATGTTTTCCTTCTTTTCCGGAAGACGCTTTACAAGAACACTTTTAATCATCCGGTTTTCCACCTGGAGGATCTGGAATTCATAGTTGTCCACTGTAATGGAAAACTCCTCATCCTCCTCCGGTATCTTATCCATTTTGGAAATCATAAAGCCGTTAATGGTTTCAAATTCCTCTTCGCAAAAGGAAATCCCAAACCACTCCTCCAGCTCTTCTAAAGGGGTGATCCCTTCTATGATATATTCGTCCGCATTTCCTGTTTTTTCAATATGGGCTTCCTCTTCATCGTATTCGTCCATAATATTCCCTACGATTTCTTCCAGGATATCCTCCATGGCCACAAGCCCGGAAGTCTGCCCATATTCATCCACGACGATTACCATCTGGGTTTTCGTATGCTGCATGGTCTCGAACAGTGCGTCTATATTTTTCGTCTCAGGAACAAACCTTGCTTCCCGCAAAAGCCCTGGGATCTCCCCCACTGGCAATTCCATATTCCCTTCCGTCCTGTGGGCGCGCATGGCATCCCGGAAGTGGAGAATCCCGATAATGTGGTCGATGTTCTCCTCAAAAACCGGGAAACGGCTTTTGCTTTCACTGAGCATGTAGTCAATGGCTTCTTCCAAAGTAGTATTTCTGTCAATCCCCAGGACATTGACCCGGTGGGTCATAATATCATGGGCTTCCTTGTCGCCGAATTCAAAGATTTTCGTTATCATCTCAGCTTCCGACGCCATCAGCACCCCCTGCTCATGCCCTTCGTTTACCATGGAGATGATCTCCTCCTCCGTCACATCCTCCGTATTCCCGTTCGTATGGATACCAAAAACCCGCAGTATCCCTTTGGATGTAAGGGAAACCAGCCCTGTTACTGGGCTGAATATCTTTGTAATATAGTAAATAGGGTTAATGCAGGCATATGCCCATTTGGAAGCATACTTTGCCCCCAGCCTCTTAGGGATCAGCACCCCGAAGGTAAGCAATATGTAGAGCAGCACTGCGCCTGCAAGGAGAATTGCGGCTATGGCAAATAACGCAGGCGAAAACTTTGCCCACTCCAGAAGCCGTCCTGCATACCTGATAAATACTCCCAGGAAAAAACCTCCCATTACAAGATTGATCAGCGTCACCACCAGTTGGACAGTATTGATATACTGGTCAGGGTTTACTGTGATCCGGTAAAGCCTTTTAGCCTTCTTACTCCCTGTTTCTTCAAACTGCTCTGACAGCTCTTTGGAATTCAGTTCCTTCACCGCTGCGCCGAAGCCGTAAAACAGCATTTCAATCAACAGCAGCACGAAAAAAATAATATAACTGGCCGTAGGCCCGCCATCGTCCATTATCCCATCTCCTTTTTCAAACAAAATTTCAGATTAAACTATATCATTTCCTGTTCTAAGCGTCAAGGGGCGCGGCTACAGATTCCCGAAGTTTTTCTTCCACCTAAAATGCCCTGCACGATCTCTCACGCAGGGCATTTGCTCCCTCCGCCCATCTCCGGGACGGATTACCATATTTTTCATGAAGCCGAACTTTGGACAGCGGCAGGCTCTGTGTATGTATTCAGTTCCAGACTGACCATAAGCCCATGATTCACCTGTTTCATGATCTCCTCGTCCAGATGGCATACTTTATCCTTCAGACGCTTTTTATCTATAGTGCGGAGCTGCTCCAGCAAAATAACAGAATCCTTCACCATATCATATTTTCCCGCGCTCAGTTCTATGTGGGTAGGCAGTTTCGCCTTATTCATTTTCGATGTAATTGCCGCACAGATTACCGTGGGGCTGTGTCTGTTGCCCACGTCATTTTGTACGATCAGCACCGGCCTGATGCCGCCCTGCTCAGAACCTACCACCGGCCTTAAGTCTGCATAGTAAATATCCCCTCTTTTCATTTTTTCACACACCCTTCATTCCAATAGGATATTTTAATTCCATAAGCTGGCCCGCCAAGCGTGACAGCAATTGATGTTAATAGTATTATAACCGTATTGTCAGAAGGTATACAAAGCATGGCTAAGAAATATCAGGAACAAATTCCGGGCAGTCTTCCTGGCAGTAAAAAACTTTGCCGCCTTTTAAATAAACTCTCGGTACCCTTTTCCCAATACAGCAGGCAAATTCATAATTAAACCTGCCTGAAAGCTCCCCCGCCTGCTCCATGGTAATCCGTTCTTTTCCATCGGCACCGATCAGGGTAGCCCTGTCCCCTACAGCCGCGTCTTTAATCCCCGTCACATCCACCATAAACTGGTCCATACACACTCTCCCTAATATGGGAGCTTTCTTTCCTCTTATCAGCACAAACCCTTTCCCTGAAAGCCCCCTGGGATATCCGTCCCCGTAACCTGCCGGTATTGTGGCAATCCGCATTTTTCCAGGTGCTGTAAAAGTGCCGCCGTAACTGACCTGGGTTCCCGGCCCAATATCTTTCAGGTACACAATGGTGCTGTATAAGGACATCACCGGGGTAAGGGGAACAATATCTTTTCTCACCTCTTCCGAAGGCCACAGGCCATAAAGAATAATTCCGGCCCTTACCGCGTCCATATACGTTTCCGGCATTTCGATAATCCCCGCACTGTTGGCGCAGTGTTTAAGGGGTATCTCCCTTCCCGTCCGTTCCTTTATCTTTTTTAGAAAATCCTGGAACAGGGAAAGCTGCCTAAAGGCCCCACTTTTGTCCGCCTCATCCGCCCGGGCAAAATGGGTAAAAATACCTTCCACTTCCAGTTCCTGTGCAGCAAGGGCCTGCTGCGCCAGTGCAAGCCCTTCTTCATCCGGCCTTACGCCAATGCGGCTCATTCCTGTGTCTACCTTAATATGTACCTTTGGCTTTTTTAAAATTCCTCTGGCTTTTAAAAGCCCTGCTGCCTTTTGGAGCTCCTTTAGGGTATCTTCCCGAAAAAGGGCAAGCCTGATATCCTGGCGGATGGCCTCCCCATAACAGCAGGGGAAAACATAGCCCAGCACCAGAACAGGCTTTACGATTCCCGCCCGCCTTAAAGAGACCGCCTCCTCAAAGGTAGCCACCGCAAAACCGGAAACATAGGAGGCTTCCTCCAGTTCCCTGGCTACCACCTCCGCCCCATGGCCGTAAGCGTCCGCCTTCACTACAGCTATGATACTGGTATCTGGCGCAAGATTTTCCTTCATACGCCCTAAATTTTCCCTTACTGCGTCAAGGTTTATTTCCGCATAAAGCCTCCGATACCGCTCCGGTATCTGCTCCCCTGGCACCAAATACGCATCCTTCATTTTTTGCTCCTATTCCAGTCCCGCATCCGCCCTTCCAGAACCCTTTTACACAGGCCAATCCCTGCCCCTAATACTTGGGCAGCAATTGGCCTAGGCTCTGTACGGGCTTCTGCTGTTTTCAGTCCCGCATCCGCCCTTCCAGGATTCTTTATGCAGAACAATTTTCCAATGATTTCATTACAAAGGGGATGCTACAAGCAATGTCCCCTGCTGTCATTCCATAGCGCCCTTTTTCCCGGGCGGCATAGTCCCCCGCCAGGCCATGTAAATAACTGCCGAGGCTGGCCGCCTGGAAAGCACTCATTCCCTGGGCAAGGAGGCCTCCTGTTATGCCAGCCAGTACATCACCGCTGCCGGCCGATGCCATGCCGTCATTTCCTGAAACATTGATATACATCCTCTCTTCCCCCGGGGCAACCACTATGGTGGCGGCATCCTTCGCCACAACAACGCAGGAAAACCTCCCTGCCAGCTTACGGGCAGCTCCCTCCCGGTCTTTTAAAACTTCCTGGACCTGTATGTTTAACAGCCGCGCCAGCTCCCCCGGATGGGGCGTCAGGACCAGCTTCTGCGCCTGTCTCCTGGCAGCTAATTCCTGAAGGCTGCCATTGGCCGCTATCAGGTTCAGCCCGTCAGCGTCAACCACCATGGGAATGGCTGTATCCTCCAGAAGGTATTTCATCAGTAAGTATGCCTCTTCCCCCATGCCAAGCCCAGGCCCTGCTACCACTGCATCCGCCCAGGCAAGGGATTCCTTTACTTTCTCCCCTGAAGGCGTCCCGTCAAAAGCAGAAAGCACCGCTTCCGGGATCCCCTGCTGGATAACCGTCCGGTTACAGGAGGGGGAAATGATCCTTGCCATGCCTGCGCCTGTCTTTAAAAGGCTTCTGCCGCACAAAAGGCAGGCACCGCACATATCCCGGCTCCCTGCCACCACCAGCCCCTTGCCAAAGGTACCCTTATTGCCTGCTGGCGCTCTTTTGGGCAAAAGCCCTGCGGCATCCTCTATTTCATAATAAAACGCCGCTGGAAGGGTATTGCCAAAAGCCTTTCGGGGAATGCCAATATCCTTTATTTTCAATCTTCCGCAATATTCCCTGCCAGGGTAGAGCAGGTGCCCCCTTTTGGCAAAGGCAAAGGCCACGGTCAAGTCCGCCCTCACAGCGCAGCCCATAATGCGCCCTGTATCCGCGCAGATTCCTGAAGGAATATCCAGGCTTAAAATAAACGCACCCTGGCTTTTATAAAAATTCATTCTCCCGATCACCTGGCAGGCATCCCCTGCAATTTCCCGTGATAGCCCAATGCCAAAGAAAGCGTCTATTACCATATCATATTCCGCTGCTTCCAATTTGCCCTGGATGGAAAACCCTAAATTTTCCAGTATCTTTATCTGGGCCCTGGTTTCCTCCGTCAGCTTCTTTGAGTCGCCCGCCATAAAAAAAGTAACCTGCTTTCCTGCAAGGGCAAGGAGCCGCCCCACAGCCAGCCCGTCCCCGCCATTGTTTCCGCTCCCTGCTATCACCAGGACCCGTCCCTTTCCCGGTATAAGCCCTTCTGCCTCCTGGCAGGCAGCCAGCGCAGCCCGTTCCATAAGTACAAGGGACGGAATGCCAATCCGGGTGACAGTGTTTTGGTCACAGGCTTTCATTTCACTTGCTTTTAAAGCGTATTCCATAATCATCCTTCCAGGCTTACTTTTTATTGCCTGATTCCTTATTTCTCCTGTCAAAAATATTGATCACATCAGCGCCAAAAATATCATGCATATAAGAATACAGCTGATGGTTTTCATCCTCCATTTCCTGCTTGCGTATCAGTTTCTTTTTCAGCTCCACCCGGATCTGGGTAATCCAGTTAGCAGTTTCCTCAATTTCCCGGTCGTTGGCATTCATCTTATCATAGCATATCTCCAGAGTTACACGCATCAGTTCCCTGTTAACCTTATCTATCTTTTCCGGCAGTTCAAGAAGCTCATCCTTATAACCCCTGATTTTTTTGTTACAGTCATCCAAAAGACGCTTATTCTCATCCATTATCTTCTGCGCGGCAATATCATTTCCAGAGGAAGCATCCTGCGCATTTTCCATAATCTCCTGCATCAGTTTGCGTTTAAGCTTTTTGATCTCCTTGGTCTCCGTATTTGCTTTTCCCTGCTTCTTCAGCAAGTCGTTTAACTTATCCTCCAGCCGCTTTATCCTTTTATCTGGCTGTGCTGACTGATTAAAAAGCTGATGCCACTTATTATCCAGTGTAAGCACTGGTATCTTTTTATCCGCCAGCACTGACTTAAATTGGTCATCCGACTTTGACATAGTACCGCCTCCATAAAATTTAAAAATTTTCATCCCTTTTGTTAATATTATATATCAGCTTCATCAGACTGTCCGAAAGATGGACATTTTCTACCTGAACCTCCCTGGGCACATTCAAATCCATATGGGCAAAGTTCCATATTCCCCTGATCCTGGTCCCTGCAAGCTTTTCCGCCACCGCCGCAGCGCTTGCCTTGGGAATAGTCAAGACCGCAATGTCAATTTCATTTTCCCTTACAAATGTTTCCATTTCCTCCATGGGCCTTACTTCCATATTCCTGATCTTTGTCCCCAAAAGCTCCGGGTCATTATCAAAAATCCCTTTAAACAAAAACCCCCTTCTCTCAAAGTTTATGTAATTTGCCAATGCCTGCCCCAGGTTTCCCGCTCCGATGATTATCAGGTTGTGTGTCCGGTCAAGCCCTAATATCCTGCCAATCTCTTCATAGAGATACTCCACCTTATAGCCATACCCCTGCTGCCCAAATCCACCGAAATTATTAAAGTCCTGCCTGATCTGGGAAGCCGTCACCTTCATAATATCACTAAGCTCCTGGGATGAGATCCTCTCAATCCCCTCATCCTTCAGTTCGCCAAGAAATCTGAAATATCTTGGCAGGCGCGCAATCACAGCCTGTGAAATTTCTTTATTTTCCAACTTATTGCCCCCTGTTGCTGCAACAGCGGATAACACACCCCAAATCCTTTGCCCCAGGGCATGCATCCATATTGTTAATTTGTTTCTCTAAAAATAATAATATAACACTGCAAAAATATTGTCAATTCATTGACATTCCCTTTTATCATCTGTAAACTATGGTAAGCGGCTAATAAATATAAGAAGGAAGTGACGCAATGATTCTATCATGCCAAAATATATCAAAAGCTTTTAATGAACAAACCGTACTCTCACATATCTCCTTCCATCTGGAGGATTATGAAAAAGCTGCCATTGTCGGTATCAACGGCGCGGGAAAAACCACCCTGCTGCGCATTATCGTAGGGGAAATGGCTGCAGATGAAGGAATCTCTGTGCTCTCTAAAGGGAAAACCCTGGGCTACCTTGCCCAGAACCAGGATGTGGGCAGCGAAGCCAGCATCTATGACGAGCTTCTTTCTGTAAAAGCGCATATCATTGCCATGGAAGAAAAAATCAGAAAAACAGAGCTTTCCATGAAACAGGCATCAGGCAGGGAACTGGAGCTTTTGATGGAGGAATACGCCCGTCTTACCCATGCCTTTGAAATGGAGGATGGGTACGCCTGCCGCAGCGAAATCACCGGCGTGCTCAAAGGGCTGGGCTTTACCGAAGAAGAATTTTCCAAAAAAATCTCCACCCTTTCCGGCGGCCAGAAAACCCGCGTGGCATTGGGCCGTCTCCTTCTGGTGCGCCCTGACCTGGTCATCCTGGATGAGCCTACCAACCACCTGGATTTAAATTCTATCGCCTGGCTGGAAAACTATCTTCTGAATTATAAAGGCGCAGTGCTTATCGTATCCCATGACCGCTATTTTCTGGATAAAATCGCAGGGAAGGTCATTGAAATCGACCAGGCCAAAGCGACCTCCTTTACAGGAAACTATTCCGATTATGCAATCAAAAAAGAACAGCTCCGCGCCGCCGCCCTCAATGCCTACTTCAAACAGCAGCAGGAAATCAAACACCAGGAGGCGGTAATTGAGAAATTAAGGTCCTTTAACCGGGAGAAATCTATCAAAAGAGCGGAAAGCCGGGAAAAAATGCTCAGCAAAATAGAAGTACTGGATAAACCTACCCAGGCAAGGACAGATATCCATATGAAGCTGGTCCCCAAAGTAGTAAGTGGTAATGATGTGCTCCATATAGAAGGGCTTGCCAAAGCCTTTGGGAACCAGGAGCTATTTTCAGATATCAGCATGGATTTAAAGCGCGGGGAACATGTCGCCATAATCGGCGATAACGGCACTGGCAAAACTACCATATTAAAAATCATTAACGGGCTGTTGGAAACAGATGCCGGCAAGATTGTCCTGGGCGCAAAGGTCCATATTGGTTATTATGACCAGGAGCACCATGTACTCCATGGGGAGAAAACCTTATTTGAAGAAATCTCCGATGCCTATCCCTACTTAAATAATACGGAAATCCGCAATACCCTTGCAGCTTTTCTTTTTACTGGCGAAGATGTTTATAAACGGATCTGTGATTTAAGCGGCGGGGAGAGGGGGCGTATGTCCCTTGCCAAGCTTATGCTGTCTGAATCCAATTTCCTGATACTGGACGAGCCTACCAACCACCTGGACATCACCTCCAAGGAGATTCTGGAAGACGCCCTAAACGCCTATGAGGGTACTGTGCTTTACGTATCCCACGACCGCTACTTTATCAACCGCACCGCCACCCGTATTCTGGACCTATCGGAAGGGAAGCTTACCGGCTATCTGGGTAATTATGATTATTACCTTGAAAAAAAAGATGCCCTGGCAACGCCTTCCGGCACCACTTCCGTGACGAAAGCAAACGCCCCCACGGAAAACAAACTGGACTGGCAGGCGAAAAAGGAACAGCAGGCAAAAGCAAGGAAAAAAGAAAATGATTTGAAAAAATGCGAAGAAGCCATTGCCAGGCTGGAGGCACAGCTTTCCGAAATTGAAAATACCATGCTTGTGCCGGAAGTGGCAACCAACATGGCAAAGCTCCAGGAACTGGCAGCCCAGCAGGAAAACTTAAACAAAGAACTCCTTACCATGTATGAGCAATGGGAAGCTCTTGCAAATTAACAATAGATAGCACGCTTTAAAGAAGCGCGCTTTAAAGAAGCCCCCGTAAGAAAGGGAAAGCCCGGAAAATACCCTGGCTTTCCCTTTTTTGTCCAATGCCCCCTGCGGCCAGCCTGGAAAGCAGCCGCCCCGGCGGAGGGGATTATAAACGGTCCAGGGTTTCCCTGATCGCCTTAATGAAATCCAGGCTGTTTAAAATAACAGGATTTTCACAGGTGGAGATCAAAGAAAGGCTCTTTGTCATTTTGCCGTCCTCCACGGTTTTAATGCAGGCACGTTCCAGCTTATCCGCAAAGGCTGCCAGTTGGGGAATCCTATCCAGCTCCCCTCTCTTGCGCAGTGCTCCCGTCCATGCAAAAATTGTGGCAATGGAGTTGGTAGAGGTTTCCTCTCCCTTTAAATGCTTATAGTAGTGGCGCTGAACAGTTCCATGGGCCGCCTCATATTCATAAACGCCGCTGGGAGACACCAGCACGGAAGTCATCATGGAAAGATCCCCGTAAGCAGTAGCCACCATATCGGACATCACATCCCCGTCATAGTTCTTGCACGCCCAGATAAAGCCACCCTCAGAACGGATCACCCGCGCCACCGCATCGTCAATCAGGGTATAAAAATACTCAATGCCAAGATTCTCAAATTTCTCTTTATATTCTTCCTCATAAATTTCCTGGAAAATATCCTTAAAGGTATGGTCGTACTTTTTGGAAATGGTATCCTTGGTGGAAAACCACAAATCCTGCTTTGTATCAATGGCATAGCCAAAGCACGCCCTTGCAAAGCTGGAAATGGAGTCCTTGGTATTATGGATGCCCTGGATAATCCCCTCCCCTCCAAAGTTATGTATCAGCTCCCTGGTCTGTGTCCCATCTTCCGCGGTAAACACCAGCTCCGCCTTTCCCCTGCCGGGGATTTTGATCTCCGCATTCTTATACACATCCCCATAGGCATGGCGGGCAATCGTAATGGGCTTGGTCCAGTTTTTCACATAAGGCACAATACCCTTGATCAAAATCGGCGCACGGAAAACCGTTCCGTCCAAAATCGCACGGATCGTCCCGTTAGGGCTTTTCCACATTTCCTTCAAATGATACTCGTCCATTCTCGCACCATTAGGCGTAATAGTGGCGCATTTAACTGCTACCCCATACTTTTTCGTGGCATTGGCGCTGTCCACCGTCACCTGGTCATTGGTTTCATCCCTGTGGGCAAGCCCTAAATCATAATACTCCGTTTTCAGGTCAATATAAGGGAGCAGCAGCTCATCCTTAATCATCTGCCAGAGTATTCTGGTCATTTCATCTCCGTCCATCTCCACCAGGGGGGTTGTCATTTTAATTTTTTCCATTTTACCTCATTTCCGCGCATTCCCGGACATCTCCTTGTATAGATGCCAACACGCCAGTTTTTCATAATTCTGCTTATCTCCTATGGACTCTATTTTAAATCATTTTTGTGATTTTTCAACTCCAAAGAGCCATCTTCCGTTTTAAAAATATCATACAGCCCGTTTTTCACCATGTTGTCATAGGCATTGACCATATGGAGGGTGGCAAGCTGCCCTGCCTCATCCGCTTTTCCCGCTTTCACCGCCTCCATGATCTTCCGGTGCTCCTCATTAGAGGCAATCCCCCTTTCCCTGGTGGACAGGGTCTTTTTCCTGATCCTGATTACATAGTGGTGGAAATCCTGTAAAAGATTCTCCAGCATTTTAGAATCACATGCCTCATAAAGAATCTGGTGAAAACGGTTGTCCAGATCCGCCATCTGCTCCATATGCCCTTTGGAGGCGTGGAAACTGGCAAGGTAAACATTTTCCTCCATCTCATCCAACTGCTCCGGCGTAATATGCTCTGTGGCCAGCCGGGCACACATACCCTCCAGGGAAGAACGGATCATATATATATCCTTCACATCCTTGGCAGTAATACCCGTCACATATGCCCCCTTGTTTGGCACGATCTGTATCAGCCCTTCCAGTTCAAGCTGGCGGAAAGCCTCCCTTACCGGCGTGCGGCTCACTCCCAGCTCCTCGCCAATAGCAACCTCACGCAGTTCCTCATGCTCCTTATATTTTCCATTCAGAATGTCCTCCCGCAGCTTATGGAACACTCTGCCCCGCAGGGAGTATTTGTCTGTTACCTCCTGCTTTACATCATACTTACTCATTACTGCTCCCCGATCCATACACCAAGCTCCCTGCAGGCAATGGCAATCTGCCCACACAGCTCCTGGTCCGTCAGAACTGTCACACGTCCGTCCTCATACTGCTTATCCACCCACTTTTTCACTTCCGCCACCACAGGGTTTGATTTATCAATCTGTTTCTCATCTTTCAGCTTAAAGTACGTGTTAATCCAATGGGCGATTCCCGCCAGCCCGGAAGTATTGGAAACCGCACACAGCACCGGACGGTTCAAAAACTTGTCCGTGTCAAAAATATTATAAATTTCCTCGTTCTTCAGCAGGCCGTCCGCATGGATGCCCGCCCGGGTAACATTAAAATTCTTTCCCGCAAAGGGCGTCCGGTCGGGAATGTGATAGCCGATTTCCCTCTCATAATACTCTGCAAGCTCTGTGATCACCGTAGTATCCATACCATTCAGCCCGCCCTTGAGCTGGGCATACTCAAATACCATAGCCTCTAAGGGCGTATTGCCTGTGCGCTCGCCAATGCCAAAGAGGGAAGTGTTCACCCCCGAACACCCATACAGCCAGGCGGTTGTAGAATTCACCACTGCTTTGTAAAAATCATTATGCCCATGCCACTCAATCAGCTCATGGGGCACCCCCGCATGGGTATGCAGCGCATAAATAATCCCCTGCACGCTTCTGGGGATTACCGCGCCAGGATAATTCACCCCATATCCCATGGTATCGCAGGCACGCACCTTGATGGGAATCTGGTACTCCTTCATCAGTTTCATTAATTCCAGGCAAAAAGGTACCACATAGCCATAAATGTCCGCCCTGGTAATATCCTCCAAATGGCACCGGACGCTGATCCCTTCCTCCAGGCATTCCCTGACAACGCTCAGATAATGCTCCATGGCCTGCCTTCTGGTCATCTTAAGCTTAAGGAAAATATGGTAATCAGAACAGCTTACCAGTATCCCTGTCTCCTTCATCCCAATCTCCCGCACCAGCTTAAAATCCTCCTTGCTGGCGCGTATCCAGCTTGTGACCTCCGGAAACTGATATCCCTTCTCCATACATTTATAAACCGCATCCCTGTCCTTTTTGCTGTATAGGAAAAATTCGCTGGCACGTATCATCCCATTGGGTCCCCCCAGCCTGTGAAGATAATCATATATCCTCACAATCTGTTCCGTACTGTAAGGTGCCCGGGATTGCTGCCCGTCCCTAAAAGTCGTATCCGTGATCCAGATTTCCTTAGGCATATTGTGGGGAACAATCCTGTCGTTAAAAGGGATCTTCGGCACCTCCGAATACGGAAACATATTCCTGAAAACATTAGGCTTCTCCACATCGTCCAGTATATACATATGTTCTTCGATTTCCAGCAGATTACTCTTCGTATTTAATGACACAGGACGATTCATAAAAAGATTATTCTCGTCAGCCAAATTTCTCTCCTCCCTCCCGATATTACTATCGCCAAATCCTTGTATAATTGTATACAATACCCCCGGTTCTGTCAATAGGTTAATTGATTTTCGGGCATCCTCTGCCTTCCCATATAGCTCCCTCCCAGGCGGCTGCAGGGCGGATATAGCCGCCGCATCAATGAAAAGGCCGCCTTGTCTGCCACATGGAGAACGGACGGCTCTACTTCGCCCACTGCAGAATCTACCAATACTATTTTAGCAATCTGTCAACCTGGACCATACCCCAACCCTGTTTGTTCCAGGGTTCATTTAAATCCCGGGAAGTGTACAATAATTTCTGCTTCGCCTGGCTGTTGGTATAGAAAGGGTACTTTTGCAATAAAAGCGCCAGCCCGCCGGAAACAATGGGAGTTGCCATGGACGTACCGCTCTTGGCAATATACGGATTTCTGTAATAGCGCCCCCGTTTCGAAATACCTGCATTACAGGAAACAATATCGGTTCCCGGCGCAACCACATCGGGCTTTTTCAGGGCGTATGGGCTTGGTCCCCGGCTGGAATAGTTTTCACAAAGGTTATCAGCATTGCCAAAGTATCCTCCTTCATGGCAGCCCACAGTAATCACCTGTTTTCTTGCCCCAAGAGGTGAGATTGTCATAGGCTTTGGCCCCATATTGCCTGCGGCGCAAACTACTACAATCCCCCTCTCCCATGCCTCGTCCACCAGATTTACCAACCTCCCCATCCGGTCTTTGTCTGTGCCCTCGTCCATGCCTATGGATATATTCAGGATACGGATATCATACTCCTTCTGCTTATCCCGCACCCATTCCATTCCCTCTACCATCCCCTCCACATGGCCGTCTCCCCTGTAATCCAGGACCTTTCCTACCACCAGCCTGCCAAAGGGAGCAATCCCTCTGTATTTACCTCCAGACACTTTGCCGCTTCCACATATACAGCCAGCCACATGGGTTCCATGCCCGCTGTCGTCATAAACCGTTCTTTTTCCATTTACAAAATCCCTGAAAGCTATAATTCTATTATCAAAATCAGGGTGGAAAGCCACCCCAGTATCAAGCATTGCTATGGTTACACCTTTATTCCCACAGGAATATACCAGCTCGTCGCTGCACCCAACCTGTCGTCTTACCCGAAGCATAAAAAACTCCCGGCTTTTTTACTATCATATGCCGGGAGTTTTTGAACAGTTCTATCTTTGTTAAATTTTCAGGTTCTATGGGATGATTAATAGATCCTGCCAAAGATTGCCATCATATGGCATTCACCATTCATTAATTCAAGACTTCTTTCTTCTTTAATTTGAGCACAGTTTCAAGGGGAAGGCCTGTTCGCTCCGCAATAACACGTTCATCCAAAAGCCCAATCAGGCTCTCTGCTATTTCTCTCCTCTCTTCTTCCCTTCCTTCTTCTCTTCCTCTGTCCACCAGTTTCTGCCCCAATCTTGTCATTCCTATTACCTCCGTTAATTCATCCATTTCTGCTGCATCCAAAAATTTGTCTGCCATCACATATAATACCGCTTCGATCTTATCAAGCTGCTCCTGGTCAGCCAGCATGGTATTCTGCGTAATCTGGTACGCCGCCTTTACTCTTTCTTTCAAAGGCATTTCCCCATCCATCAGTAAACATAGGGTCAAAAGGACCAGATCCTCTTTTTCAGGTTTTTCACCGTTCTCCTGCTTTCTTTGGATCCCTTTGATCAGAAGGTCAGCGCTATAGCTACTCATGGTGACCGGCTGAATATGGAAGGTATTGATCCCTTCTGTAAATTCCGTCCTTGGGTTCTTGATATTTCCTGAAAATAATACATAAGTGGTGACAGCTACCTTATGCTGATAGCTTGCCAGTGCCTCATATACACGGAACCGTTTCAAGTCCCCCACTCCCCCATTTCTGCTCTGAAATTCAAAATGAACCCAGGAACCGTCCTCCATGACGAAGTTAAAATCTTCATGAAATTTTTTAATATCCATCTGCACCAGCTCTGTTGCCGCCGTCCCTACCGCCTTTTTCGTAATGCCAAAATAGGGCAAAAGCTCCTCCGAGAAAAAAAGAAAAGCTGTTTTCAGCGCCAGATCTTCATGCTGTATAGCGGAATCTCCTTCTGCTTCCATAAAGTTCCTCAAATTGTCTTTGCACATACTAATCCTTTCATTTAAATTATATCAACCGCCCAATATCTGAAAACATACTTTTTTTTGTATATATTTTATTATATTTACAATATCCCTTATTGTCAATATGAACTATCAAAATCTACCTTAAATATAAAATTCCCGGCACATTTATTACCATGTGCCAGGAATTTTTGAATAGTTCTGTTTATCTGAAACGAAATTCATCAGTCCTTTGTTTCTTTGGTTTTCCTTTGTATAGGAACATTGCAACTGCCCCTGCGAACAGCCCTAGTGCCATAAACCATTTCGGATGAATAAAATCATCTCCTGTATCAGGCGTATCATCCTTATTGCCGGATAAACTGGTAACCACCGCTTTTCCGTCCACTACCACAGCCTGCCCGTTCATTCCAGAATAGCTGTAGATTCCAAAAGGTGAAAAATGGCTTGTTGTAAACTGCACATAATCACCATCTTCTAACTGTAGGACGCGATGCTCTACCGCTTCAAGCTGGCCATCCTGGTCCAGAGTGACTACATGCATATCTTCTGTCCTGATAATCCCTGAAGGGATCTTAAACTGCACATTTACATACTGTTTGCCAAGCCGAGTGATCGGAAGGGTTCCGGATGCGTCATAGAGGGAGATATCATAAGCAGATAGCCCTACTGGGCTTCTTCCCCCATAAAGCTCTCCATAAGCCGCTGAGATCAGTCCCCTTGCTTCTTCGGAGTCCACTACCTTAAGCACATAGGCACCTTCATTGCCAGGGATCTCCGCCATAGCGCCACTTCCCTCAGGAATTGCCTCACTGCTGATACGAAGGGAAATACCGCTTCCTTCTCCTGCCATCACGCCACTTTTGTTATCAGCGACCTGCCCGCCGGATTCTGTGGTTACAATGCCATGAAAACCATATGTTCCCGCTTCTAAAACAGTTCCGCTTAAATCGCCTGCCCCGTCAGGGATAATGGCATTCCTGATATTATCAAAGGCATATGTGCGGTATTCCTGGTTGGCAATGCGCCTCGCTCCCTGCCCTGAACTAAGCAGCGGCAATTCGCTTCCTTCAAACACCACCGTATCCGTCCCGTCCCCAAGGGCATAGGCACCAAGCCCCACTTCCCTCATAGTAGCCGGTATCAGCACGGTAGACAAAGGACAATTCATAAATGCCCGGTCCCCCACCTTTACCAGATGTTTCCCTCCGTTTACGGTTTTTAAGTTCCGGCAGTTCATAAACGCTTCCTCTCCGATAACCTCAACCGTATCCGGTATATTAACCGCCGTGATGCCCATGTGTTCCCTGAAAACCCCAGGCCCAATCTGCTTTACGCTTCCCGGAATATTCACTACACTGTCACTTCCGGCATAAGCAATCAAAATACCGTCCCCCACAATGGTGAAGGGATAATCTGAAGTCTGTTTTTGGATCCAAGGTGTTTTTTCAAATGCATAAGAAGCAATTTCCGTTACTGTAGAAGGTATTGTCACTTCATTTAAGCTGTCACAATGATAAAAGGCACCATACCCTATACTGGTCACTCCCTCTGGAATGGTAATTGAAGTAAGCCCAGACCTGGCGAACGCAAACTCGCCAATTTCCGTAATACCAGCCTCTATGGCATAATCTGTTAATTCCTTATTCTGGTAAAAAGCCTGGGAGGCAATCTTTGTACCGTTTACTATTGTATATTTGGGAAAATCCTTCCCTTTCTGGGCATTATCCGCCAAAAGATTCTGAAGGCTCTCCCCGGAACCGCCAACTGGAGCCTCTCCCTCTGCCCCGGCTTCCATACTGGATAGGTCAATCCCGGCAGTTGCTGGCTGGTTTCCCCCTAATACCATAGGCTGGCTGTTATCAATAAAGACCACCGCTCTCCCGGAAACAATGCTGGACTGCCCCAGAAGCGTTTTATTATTGATGCTGTCAGATAAAGATGCCGGTGCACCCTCCCTGCCGTCTATTCCCTCATGGTTATCCGGCGGTACTGTGGGAACGCCATCTTTGTTATCTCCATCCTCCGTAATGGCATCAGAACCAATAACCTGTCCGTCCTTTACATCCTCATATTCAACTTCATCCACCTCAGATTTTTTGAAAGTGGCGGCAAAATCAGCAGCATAAGTTCCCGGCGTTGCTGTAAAATCCACATTAGGGCAGCCATCAAAAGCAGTATCGCTGATTTTCGCCATAGAATCAGGCAACGTCACATGGGACAAGTTCACACAATCCTCAAAAGCCTTTGCACCGATTCCCCTTACTGTTAAGGGAATATCCACTTCCCTCAAATTGATACAGTTGGAAAAAGCATAAGCAGGGACTTCACTTAGCCCGCTCCCCAAGGTGACCTTTTCCAGATGGGGATTGCCCCAGAAAGCATAGCCCATAATCTCTGTCACAGTGCTCGGAAGCGTGTAAGCCCCCTTTTCATAGGCAGGCATTAAAGCATAGACTTTGGTTTCCTCATCATCATACAAAATACCGTTGGAAAAGTGCAGATAATGGTTCTCTTCGGAAATAGCCAAATCCTCAAGCTGGCCGCTTCCTGCAAAGACACCGCTTCCCAGCTTCTTTACCTCTGCCCCAAGGGTCACATTCTTCAATTCTTTGTTATTACTGAAAGCAGCCGTTCCAATCTCCTCAACGCCGTCTCCCACTGAGATCGTCCGGAGATTGTCACAGTTAGCAAAAGCACGGTACCCAATGGATTCTACCTCGCCTTCAATCTTTACCTTGACCACATGGTCATTTCCGGCAAAGGCTTCCTCCCCGATAGTTTTGATACCTTCGGGTATGGTTACCACCTGCTCCGTGCCTGCATATTTTAATAATTTGGTTCCATCCGTCTGAAAATCAGATGCGACAGCAACTGCCTCCACATCTGACACAGGAACCTGAGTGACTGCTATTGCTGTAAGCAACAGCAGTACACCCAGAGTTTTTGCTATTCTTCTATCCATAGAAGCTCCTATGCCGCTAAGCAACTCCGTCAGATTAATTGCGTGCTGTCTTAGCCTTTACTACTACTTTATCGCGCTTAAAGAACAGTACCAGTGCCAGGCACGCCATTCCAAGAGATAAGAACCACTTGGGATGGATCGGATCGCCTGTCTTGGGCGTGGAATCCATCGCCGTACCTTCGGTAAGGTTGGCTGTATCCACATAAATCACGTAAGGCGAGAAATGGGTTGCCGTAAAGTTGATGCAAGGCACACCGCCTACCGTGGTAAACCGGGCATTTAAATCCTCCAGAACTCCGCCGGATACCGCTGCTATCCTGTTATTGCCTGCATACTGCGCCAGTTGATCCGGCAACGGCAACGTCAGGTCAATGGTAATACCTGTTGTATCCGCAATCTTCGTCCTTCCTGTGGAATCATAGAGACTGATATCCATAGGGAAGTACAGGATTCTGCCTAAATCTCCATACCTTGCCTGCAGTGCTGCAGTTGCTGCGTCAGTAGCTGCCTGGTCTTCCGTAATCTTGATAACAAAATTGTCGGTTGCACCATTTACAGTTGCACCTGCCACACCAGTATTGGAAAAGCCTGGTTTGGTCACTTCAACGGTAGTTCCATTGTTGGTAGTTCCACTGGTGCTACCAGTTGAGCCGCTTCCGCTGCCTCCTGTCCCGCCACCAGCACTTCCACCGCCCGGCGTGTCCGCCGCTGCTCCATTGCCAGTTTTGTAAGTTGCTGTAACTGCTACGTTTGCCGCTGGCATGGTAAAGGTTGTGGATGTAGCACTTGGATTGGCAAAGCCTACCCCTGCCGTGGATGAAGTCCACCTGTCAAATACCTGGTTATCCAGATAGTATGCGTTAATTGCTACAATTGCTCCTGCCGGGTATTCACCACTTCCGCTACCGCCGGATACACTTACTGTGTATTTTCTTACGGGATCAGGGGTTGCTGTAGGGGCAGGTACACCTGTAGGTGCGGGTGAAGCTGTGGCATTTGTGCCGTCACCGTTGCCATTACCTGAACCAGAGGGATTCGGGTTCGCTGAACCATTCGGATTGGCAGGATTTAATTCATAAGATGCCAAAACCGTTAAATCACTGGTTATATTGGTGAAGTTATTCGGCACCCATGCAACAAATTTATACCCTTCCCTTTCAGGCGGCATGGGAGCTACTGCGTCTCCACCCTCATTTACATACTGTTCACTTACTACAGATGAACCGTCATACGTATAGAAAGTTACTTTATGCCTGCTTGCATCACCTGAATTATCCGTATATACTCCAATAACTATTCTGTCTTCTGTTACATTTGTATAGGAACCTTTCCATTCACTAAAGGTGTAGCCATCAAACTTCGGAATTTCTGACTTTTTGGGAGGCGTTGCATTCTTACCATCCTCAATTCCTGTCTGTTCCTTCACCAGAATCAGTGATTTATAGCCTGAATCATTGTCATCAACAACCGGTTCGGAACTAGGTGCCGGACTTGCACTGGCATCAGGTGTCGGACTAGGTGTTGCGGTAGGACTTGGACTTGGTTCTTCGTCTGGATCCAGTTCATTATCAGGATTTGGATCAAGGTTTGGTACATAGAAACGGACTGTATGCAATTCAGATATGTATTCTAAACGCATATCCCCCTCGCCCTTAGGTTTACTGTCTTTATAATAAATAGCATAATCAGCAGCTGAAGTACCTTCATAGGTTTCAATTACAGTACCCTTTTTAGGGGTAAAGGCATCAGAAACAATATGAACTTCCTTACCTGGTATCCTTACTGTAATTTGGGATTTGTAATCCTCCTCCTTCCCTGTTAAATCGCCCTTGTTATTACCAAAAGCTTCGGAATCAATCCGGTATACCGTAACTGGCAACCGAACCTCATCTAAACTTAAACAATTAAAGAAACATCTTTTAGGAATTTTTTTAAGTTTCTTTGCATCTTGCAAATCAATTTTTTGAACATAATTACAATCTTCAAACGCACCATCCTCAATTTTACTTACATTTTCCAGTTTAGGATCTGTGCCTGTTATTATAGCAGTATCCCCCACTGCGCTTCCCCGCGCTGGTAGACATTCTTTTATTGTATATGTTCCTGCAATTGCATCTTCATCTTTGTCTGTACCATCATTTACAATATAGATAATTCCATTTTCAATTTCAAAATAATCATTTCCTTCTACATCCGCCGCAACATAACAACCCCTGAAGGGTGCTTTACCCATTTGCTTTAGCGCAGGTCCCAAAGTAACTTTCTGTAATCTCTCGCAACTGTCAAAAGCATAGTCCGGCAAACGCTTCACATCATGCATAGTAATAGACAAGATCCTGTCATTTCCTCTTATTGCAGTTTCATACTTATCTTTTTCCGCACTTCCCTCTTCATAATCCGGATAATAACCACTAAATAAACCAGGTACACTGCCATCTTTTCCAGTCGTACACATGATACGGCTATTATAACCAGCATCATCTTCGCCAAAATAAGTATTTACATTTCTATTATTCTCAGTAGCATTAAAAAATGTAGGTGCATCAATGGATGTAATTCCTTCTGGAATGTTAAGATGGAGACAACTGTTAATCCATAATAATTCATCCTCCGTAACAGTTTCATAATCTGCCTTAGCACTGGTACCACGACTATAGTTTCGTAAAATACTATAAGGATACTTTTTAAAATATGACTGCGGCAATTTCATATCTTGTTTTGCCCCAAAATATTCTTTTGCTGCTAATGCAAGATAATCTTCATCAATCCATGGGCCAAAGGATGCCAGTTCATATGCACTCTCTGCACCATCTGCCTTAATCCATTCCGCCGTAAATTCCTTTCTCAGAGAATCATAAGTACCATTTTCATCATACAGAACCGCTTTACTTTCACTTGCTCTCAATTTGGGTTCTGTACCTTTTACATCCACCTCTTCCGCTTTTATACCTGTAGCTGTTGATGTTGTTACGCCATTTGCATCTTTTATCTTAATCGTAAAGGTACCTGGTAACCTTCCATACTTATCAGTGTAAAATTTTTCCATTTCGGCAAGATGTTCTTTATTGCTGCTATCAAGTTCATTAAACTTAGGGTAATCCAATAAAACAACATCTCCTGTTTTATTATCATACATAACAGTTAGCACATTTGGTTCCAGACTCTTATAACAGATTCTCTTTCCTGCCTCATCAATTTTACCACTATCTTTTCCAATAGCAGTTTCAAAAGGCGCATACCCTACTACAATATCACCATGAATAGTAAGCTCATCACCAGTGGTTTTAAATGCATCTTCACCAATAGTAAATCCTTCATGCCCTATTAAAGGTGTATGGAATATGATATCTTTCAAAGCAGGACAATTTGCAAATGTACGATTTCCTATACTATTTACAGCGTTTCCAACAGTGACCTTTTGCAACTTTGGCAAACCTTCAAAAACAGAATCATCTAATTTTGTTATTGAATTATCATGAATTGTAATAGACCTTATTCTCTCCCTTAAATTAGCATTGCTTAAAGCTCCATTAGCAATCGTTTTTATTTCATAGCTTCCAATCTTCTCAGGTATATCCAAATCTATTGGTTCATTTGATGATGAATCTACAGGTCTGCAAGATGTTAATTCGTTCTTATCATTTGCCTGCATAATATAAACACCATCACTAATCTCATAACACCAGTTTCCCTTTGTATCAACGTACCTATATGGTACATATTTTGTTGCCTTTGTATAAGCTACCCATGTTGACTTTCTTGGTGAAGCTTCTTCGCCTGTCTGGGTATTTCGTTCTGGTCCCATAACATAAAACTCTGGGTTCAGAACATCCAAAAACATATCCTCTGGGAACTCTACATTCATACATACTGCACTTCCTGCTTCTGCATGAAAACTTACATATTCAAGATTTGTACAATCCAAAAACATATTTGGCTTAAGTTTGACAGTTTTTCCTTTGATTCCTAAATCCCTTGGAAATGTAACACTTTTTAAATTATTTCTTCCTTCAAAAAGAGAGTCTCCTAATGTATGGTCTTCATCTTCTCCCGTTATTCCCTCTGGCAAAACCGCATGCTCCCAAGAACCGCTCTGTGCACTTGTAATAGCAAAAGCCCCATCGCCTATTGAAATAATTTTTGCCTTTTCCATCTGGACATCATTCAATGCATAATCATTAAAAAATGCACATTGGCCAATAACACAATCTGTACCAGGTGTAAATTCAACATTCTGCAAATTAGAACAAAAAGAAAAAGCTCCACCGCTAATATTTCCAACAGAACTTGGAAGTTTTATATTTGTAATTCCACTATTCCTAAACGCTTCAGTACCAATATTTTTGGTACTAGTTACCAATGTAACATTTTTAAGGGACGTGCAATTCATAAATGCACGGTTTCCAATTGTTTCGGCATTTTCAAAAGTTACACTACTAATAAATGAACCCTTAAAAGCCTCGTCACATATAAATCGAATTTCTTTGGGTGCACTCAGGCTAACCACATTCAATACACCCTCAAATGCTTTAGGGCCAATCCCCAAAATTTCCAAAGAACGGTCTTTTGTTAAAAAGCCATCATTATCGGTAAAATACTTTGTTGTTGTTGCCAGTTCTTTTTTCCCTTCTGCTTTCATCATATAAACCATTAACGAAGTATCAGAAGAGTTATTATTAATATTATCTCTCACTAAAGTAAGCTTAAAACCATACCCGTCTAGTATGGTACTTCCCTTGCCGTCCTCACCTTTCCATCTATTACAAAAATACTCATTCCTTGCCTCACCAACAATAATCTCGCTTGGCTTTTTATTTATTGATGATGTTGGTTTTGAAGGGTACGGGAGAGGATTATCAGGGTTTTTTTGATTCCAATCATCTACCCTCTTGTACTCTGCGTCATATGCTTTGTACTCTCTATCAAAAGAATCAAATATATCCTTTGCATATTTTGCATACCATGCCGCTGGATTGCTCTCTATAGTTGTGATACCATTTTGATAGTCTTTCCAATTATCATAATCCAATAAATTATTCTGATTTGCTTCACTAGTAGAACTATTAAAATAATCATTAAATTGTTCTTCTGTTATAATGACATATCCAGAATTCACTGAATTCCCAATCTCTAATAAATCCTGCTGATATGTATCATAATATTTAGATATTACCGCATAGTTATAACCGTTAAATTCGGTAGTATAACAATCATATAATCTATTATATGACCAGCTCCCATCTGATAATTTCCTAACTGAATAACCTGGATATGTTATAGGCACTACATTCCCATCGTTGTCTGTAGTAGTATCAACTGGCTTAAGTTTTGTACCAGTCGCTGACATATCCCCTCCTGCATCATATTCCATTCGTGTCCTGCCACTACCAGAAGTACCTGTATCACCTGGCTGAGTTTCTCCAGCCGCCGTAATACCCGGCACCGGGATCGCTGCCACCACAATAGCCGACACCATCAGAAGCGCCCCCATCGTCTTCCTAATCTGCCGTCTTAATTTCAGATTTTTCTTCTTTCCTTTTTTACCCTTTGTCATTATCAATACTCTCCTTTTGCCCTGCTGCCCTAAACAGCCCCGGCTATATAAATTATGCAATTTTCTTCGCCACTACCACAAACCGCCCGTCCGTCTGGGAGCTGTCGCAGGTAGAAAGCGTGAGCAGGCTGTCGCCGTAGCTTGCGGTAACGCCTGTGTCATATAGCGCTAGCTGAGCCATCTCTGACATATAGGCATCGAACTCAGCCGCCGAATTGGCATTGATGAACTGGTAATATTTAAACACCAGGTCATTCTCATTATACACCTGTGAGCGGAAAACGTACATCACTTCATAGGTGCCCTTTTCATATATAGTATCAAATTGTATGGTTTTATGTTTCTCATAATATGACTCCTTTGCGTAGCGCTGCAATTGCCCGAACATCTTCCCTGACTTCATATGGTGCCCATAAACGATCAAGTTCACAGATTTTGGATAAACACTGCACGCACTGTCTAAAAATATGCTTCCATTTTTATCATATTCCTGGTTAAAATTATGGTCCAGGTAATATTCATTATTGCTGGTCTGCATCACCGGGTAATCTATTATTGTATCGTCAATTTTAAGCCATCCGATTAGCTTTTTATTCTTTAAATATAATGTTTGGTATTCTTCCAGCACATCCGGCAGCTCGTCACTGGTCCTATGTATCTGCACAGTATTGCTGTACACGGGGTAAGGATTGCCGCTTTTATTGTTCTTCATCTCTGCCAGCGACTCATAGCTGATGCCCGTCCGCACTGCATAGAAGGAATATATCCCAAAATACCCAAAGCACGCCACCGCCACAACAGAAGCTGTTACCATGATAAAACGCCTTCGTTTTTCACGCTTTCGCAGTTCTATCTTAACTTGCTTCTGCATCTCCTTGTCGTTCATATCAATCTTCAGCCCCGGCGGTTTTTCCTTCTTTCCGGTAACTTTCCCGCCAGACGCCTGTTTCACCGTCCCATGGGCCTTTTTCTTCTTTTTCCCTGCTTCCTCCGCATTTTCTGCTGTAATTCCTTTTTTCTTTAACGCCTCCGCCCTTTCAAATATTTCATCATCAAAATCGGTGCCTAATGCTGTCTCAAAACGATACACCCCGCCTTGCAGTTCGCTGAGCAGCTTAAATATCTGCTTCGGACTATCTAAATTCGTTTTTGCCTTGATTTGTTTTATTTTTTTCTGATCCCGTAAAGCAGCCTCATAATCTGACCGATTTCTGAATCTTCTCCCCTCAACCGTCAGGTCACTTGCTGTCATAATGCGATTCTCCTTTAGACATATATATCTATTTTACTACATATTGAGATTAATTCAAGTGTTTTGGGCAGATATTGCATAATTTTTCTTTCGCATTCTTTAAATAGGGGCGGGCCGGCTTATTGTAACAAACGCCGCCACGCTCTGCGGGCAGGCTTATTGTAATGAAAAGGGGATTGCCCCGGTTTGGTATAGAACCGGTGCAATCCCTTTAGGGGCTATTTTTTGGTATTGCCTGCTATGGATGCAGGGCATAGTGCTTTTGCCAGTATTATACTGGTATTATTCCATGCATCCTGAAAAGCTCTGTTGCTGTTTCCATGCCATCATTAAGCATTCTCAGTTCTTTTCCTGCCATATGGGTAAATACCATATGCTCCAGTTTCAAATCCTCTAATTGCCTTGACATTTTTCCCTGCCTCACCTCCAGCCCTTCCATCCGGCCGTCTATCCTGCCCAGGTGTTTATCTATTGCGCCAAGACGGGCGTCCATACTCTCAAGGCGGGCATCCATATCCCCCAGGATGGCATCCATACCATCAAGGCGGATATCCATGCTGTCAAGGCGGGCATCCATGCCGTTAAGGCGGCAGTCTATTTTTAAAAACATCTCCTGGAACATTTCCCTTGTTTCTTCATCCATAAAATGCATCTCCCTTTTCCCAAATATTATGTTCTTTCTATTTCCAATAGTTTAACCCTCCCCAAAAACCTAAACAATAGCTGTATAGTCAAATCATCCTTATGCACGCACATCCCTTCCTATTTGGTTTTCATAAACAATTGGAAATACAGGCTGCAGTTGATTGCCCGATGGCGAAATGCCTACTTGATGCTTTACAGAATGAAGTCTGTAAGCGCAGAATTCCCAACATGCTTTCAGATAAGCATATATTATCACAAAAAATTACATAAAACAACATTTTCACGCAAAAAGGACTGGAAACCCAATCCTTTTAATACAGCCAGCCCCCGCCCTTCTTCCACCTGGCAAATTATAAGCCCCTTATCATCATTCCTTGTCCCTGTGGATATTTGCGGGATTTTCATCTGCCAGAGCTAATTTTGGTTTTAAGTATAGATAGCCATCTTTTAAGCTGCCATATGTTTTAGCAGCGTCCTCTCCCTCTGGGGCCAACATATGTCTTTGAGCCTTTTGAAATTGTCCCATCCTATCTTTTAATTTGGCTTTATAGTTTTCCCTGATTTCACAGGCTTTTGCATATATCAGATTTTTCTGATATTCCGGCGTCTCATAAGCCCTCCTGTTGACAACGCCAAGCATCCCAATGGAATTCTCAATGCGCCTGTAAAATTTTTCTGTACTGCCTTCCATATCATATTCACCAAAAGTGCATACACGTACCCTTGACTCACCATTAACCAGATATAATTCATGGCAATCTTCTGTATTTTCGTCTACACATATGACATTTGCCTGATTCTCTTTATTAAAAGCCGCGTTCCATTCTTTCAGCACACCCTCCCGTTCTTCTAAAAGCCTGTTTATTTCTGCATTCAGCCCTGCCAGCCTGTCCTCTGCTTCCTGTAAAGCCATGTCCCTTTGTCCCTCCCGTATTAAGGTTTTTCGTTGTTTTCCTTACAGTTTATCCTATCCCGGAGGCCAGGGCAATGGATGGATAGTCACACCTTCCTTATGCCAAACCATTCCTGCCCAAGACGAAGGCTGCCTGCAAAGAAGACTTTCCGGCCCAGTCCATGGGCATAAAAACAGGGCACTGTATACCCCCATATACAGCGCCCTGCCACCTTCATCTAAAAAGAACTTCTCTTATCTCTTATTTCACTAATCATCAGAACCTTCCGCCACTTTGGCAGCCCTTGCGGCAACTTCCCTCTCCTGGACATCGCCGGGTGCCTGCTCATAGCGTAAAAACTCATATGCGTATTCTCCCCGCCCCCCTGTCATGGAACGAAGGTCTGTACAGTAGCCAAACAGCCCCATCATAGGAACGTCAGCCTCCACCACCTGCTTGCCGCCAGGTGCAGGGTTCATGCCCAGCACTCTTCCCCTTCTCTTGTTGATGTCCCCCATAACATCTCCGGTATAGGCATCGGGTACTGTTACTTTCAGGGATGCAATGGGCTCAAGAAGCACCGGGTGGGCTTCCATAAAGCCTTTCTTGAATGCCTGGATGGTAGCCATCTTAAAGGCCATTTCCGAAGAATCTACCGGATGGTAGGAGCCATCGTACAGAACCGCTTTCACTCCTACTACAGGATAAGCCGCTAAAGGTCCCTTCAGCACGGATTCCTGAATTCCCTTTTCTACTGCCGGGAAATAATTCTTGGGTACCGCGCCGCCTACTACCACCTGGTCAAATTCATATGGCTCCTCCAGGTTCCCGGAAGCTTCAAACCTCATCTTTACATGGCCATACTGCCCATGGCCTCCGGACTGCTTCTTATATTTATACTCCACATCGGAATTTTTCCGGATGGTTTCGCGGAAAGCTACCTTGGGTTCTGTGAGTTCAATCTCAACCCTGTATTCATTAAGCAGTTTGCTTGCAATCACATCCAGGTGCAGGTCGCCCATACCATAAAGGAGCATCTGCCGGTTCTCGGAATCGTTCACATACTTCATGGTGATGTCTTCGTGGGAAATCTTCTGCAGTGCCTGGGAAATCTTATCCACATCCCCTTTATTTTTGGGTTTGTACCTTTTATATGTATAGGGCTTTGGCATCTCCCATTTGCCGAATTTAATGGTGGTTGCCTTGGTGGAAAGGCTGTCCCCGGTCCTTGCCCCGGTGAGCTTGGCAAGGGCGCCGATATCCCCGGCATGGAGTTCTTTTACTTCTACCGGTTTATTGCCCTGCATTACATAAAGCTTGCCGATTTTTTCTTCTATATCTTTGTCTACATTATAAATGACATCATCGGTTTTCAGCACGCCGGAATTTACCTTGATCAGGGAGTACTTGCCAATAAAAGGGTCTACGATGGTCTTCCAGATATAAGCGGATTTCCCCTTGGAAAAATCATAGTCCGCATGGTAAATTTCATTGGTCTTCATATTGATGCCCGCCACTTCCCTGTTTTCCGGGCTGGGGAAATATTTAATGATATCATCCAGCAGCGTATATACACCCTGGCAGAGCACATTAGATCCCATAGTCATAGGTACAATGCTTCCGTCACACACATTCGTCCGCAGGGCAGCCCTGATCTCAGCTTCTGAGAAAGTCTCCCCCCCAAAGTACCGCTCCATCATCTCCTCGCTGGTTTCCGCCACCGCTTCCATCAGCGTATCCCGGCAGATCTGAAGGTTTGCCTTATTATATTCAGGCACTTCGCATTCCACAACTTCCTTGCCCTGCCATCTGTTGCCTGTCTCTGTAATTACATTTACATACCCTACAAACTTCTCGTTCTCACGGATGGGAAGATGGAAAGGTGCCATCTTTTTGCCGAACATCTGGGTCATATCCTCTACCACCTGGCGGAAAGAAGCGTTGTCCACATCCATATTGCTGACATAAATCATTCTGGGGAGCTTATACTTTTCACATAAATCCCATGCTTTCTGGGTACCTACTTCCACGCCAGCCTTGCCGTTAACCACGATGACGGCAGCACCGGCAGCGCTGATTGCCTCCTCCATCTCCCCGGCGAAATCAAAAAAACCAGGGGCGTCAATAATGTTAACCTTATATCCTTCCCATTCCACAGGGATAACGGAAGTACTGATGGATATTTTTCTCTTCTGTTCCTCCTTGCCGAAATCACTGACGGTATTCCCATCGTCAACTTTTCCCAATCTTGATGTAATACCCGACAAATATGCCATAGCTTCAGCCAGGGAGGTCTTCCCGCACCCTCCATGTCCCAGCAGAGCTACGTTTCTAATCTTGTCAGTTGTGTAAATATTCATATAACTTCCTCCATTTTCAGCATTTTTGGGCATTACGCCATGCGCTCGCACACAGTACATTCCGGCATCTTAACTCCCATGTGGATATTTTACTAAATTTTCAGTATTTATACAAGTGAAATCATACATTTTAAACAGCAATTTTCATTTAATTTACACCCGTCACACCTTCCGCGTACCCGCAAGGAAAATCTTCTGTTGACTTTCACACGTTGAAGTGCTATATTATTCAGGCGGAGAATAGATTTGACAGCTATGAAAGGAGCATCCAGTAATGATTATTGTAATGAAACCCCAGGCTTCGGAGCAGAGCATCCGTGCCGTTACCGGATATATTGAAAATAATGGCCTGCAGGTCCATCTTTCCAGAGGTGAGGAGGTCACCATTATCGGCATTGTAGGTGACAAAACAAAGCTGTCCACGGAAAATCTGATTATTTTTAAGGATGTGGACCGCATTGTGCCTGTTACGGAAAGCTACAAACTTGCCAACAAAAAATTCCACCCGGATCCCACCGCTGTGAAGGTAGGCAGCACATTCATCGGCCCTGGCAGCCTTACCATTATGGCTGGGCCCTGCGCCGTGGAAACCCAAGAACAGCTTATGTGCATTGCCCAGGCGGTAAAGGCGGCGGGGGCTACTATCTTAAGGGGCGGCGCTTACAAGCCCCGCACTTCCCCCTATTCTTTCCAGGGGCTGGAAACGGAAGGCCTACAGTTCATGCAGGAAGCCGGGGCTGCCACCGGGCTTTCCACTGTCTGCGAGGTGGTAAGCCTGGACGCTATTGAAGCCGCTGTAAAATATGTGGACATGATCCAGATCGGCGCACGGAACATGCAGAACTTTATCCTGCTGAAAGAAGCCGGGCAGTCGGGGCTGCCGGTACTGTTAAAGCGGGGGCTTTGTGCAACCATTGACGAATGGCTGAACGCAGCGGAATATATCATTGCAGAGGGCAATCCCAATGTGGTTTTGTGCGAACGGGGCATCCGTACCTTTGAGACAGCTACCAGGAATACCCTGGATTTAAGCGCTGTCCCGGTGCTGCGCCAGCGTACCCACCTTCCCATTATCGTTGACCCTTCCCATTCCACCGGCTCCTACAAATATGTAGCGCCCATGGCCAGGGCCGCCATAGCCTGCGATGCCGACGGGTTAATGATCGAAGTGCACAATGATCCCGCCCATGCCCTTTCAGACGGCCCCCAGTCACTGAATTTTGATAAATTTGCCGCCCTCACGAAGGAACTGTCGCCTTTTTGCAGCTTAATGGGCAGAAGCTTCCCGGAACAGGAGATTTCCCATGAAAAATGATTTTACCTGCGGCTTTGTGGGATTGGGGCTGATTGGAGGTTCCATCGCCAGGGCCTTGCGCCAGCGCTATGCAGGCTGCCATCTGCTGGCATACGATATTAACCAGGAAGCCTTACAGGCGGCAAAAAAGGAAGGGGTGATCGACCTGCCCCTTTCTTCCCTTGACAGCCATCTTTCCCTGTGCGATTATCTGTTCCTGTGCGCCCCTATTTCAGACAACCACAGCCTGCTTGGGGAAATCCAAAAATACCTTTCTCCCACCTGCCTGCTTACGGATGTAGGCAGTGTCAAGTCAGGCATCCATGAACACATTGAAAAAGCCGGGTTATCCCGGCAGTTTATCGGCGGCCACCCTATGGCTGGCAGTGAACGGACAGGCTATGTAAATTCCAAGGCACTGCTTCTGGAAAACGCCTACTACATCCTTACCCCCTGCCGGGAGGTTTCTGAGGATGCAGTAAAAGATTTCCGGCAACTGATCGTCTCCCTGGGGGCGCTGCCCCTGGTGCTTTCCTGTAAGCGGCACGACCATATCACTGCCGCCATCAGCCATCTGCCCCATATTGTGGCGGCTTCCCTGGTGAATCTGATTGAGCGGTCAGATTCCGATGAGGGTATCATGAAAATGATCGCCGCCGGGGGCTTTAAGGATATTACCAGAATCGCTTCCTCTTCCCCTGGGATGTGGCAGCAGATATGCCTGGCCAACGGCGAAAATATTTCAGGCCTCCTGGGAGATTACATAGAAGCCCTGAAAGAGATCAAAACCCAGATTGACAGTGCCAATTCAGGGGAACTATACAGCTTCTTTGACAGTGCCAGACGCTACCGGGATTCATTTATTGATGCTTCCAGCGGCCCCATCAAAAAGTCCTTTTCCATCAGTGTTGACATTGCCGACGAGCCGGGCGCCTTGGCCTCCATTGCCACGATCCTCGCCCTGCAGCAACTGAACATTAAAAATATCGGCATTGTCCACAACAGGGAGCAGGAAAACGGTGTCCTTAAAGTGGAACTCTATCAGGAGGAAGACATTGCCCGGGCGGGGGCAATCCTCCGGGCAAGAGGATACAGCGTTTATTGATTATTTACAATTAAGGGGCCGGCTGCCATTAACTGGCCAGCCGGCCCCAACATTGAGCCCTCTATGGAAAAATTACCTCCGCCTTAAAAGCCGTAAAAAAATCCCTCTTCCCACAGCCAGCAAAACCATTCCGGTAACGCCCCCTGCCACATCTATAAGCACATCCTTAAAAGATGCATGTCTCCCGGGAATAAAATACTGGTGAAATTCATCCAGCCCTGCCGAAAGGAACAATTGCACCACAACAATCAGCCAGCCTCTCCACACAGGACGGATCCATAAAGCCACAATACTATAAGACAAAAGCCCCATACACATATACTCCGTAAAATGCGCCAGCTTCCGGACAAAGCCTTCCACCAGGGGCACAATGTCGGCAATGCTTTCTCCGCCGCCACTGCCTCCTCCCCCGCTGCCGCTGGCCGTACCGTAATATAGGCGGAGCAGAAATTCTGTCACTTTAACACTGGCTCTTGAAGAATGCTCGGCGTCTTCCGCTGAAAAACAGAAAATGACAATATACAATATAATCAGCAGGATACCCGCTGTAAATGTATAGATCTTTTTTACTTTATGAACTCTCAACCGCTATTGGACTCCTTATATGTCATTTAATCAGCATGGCGTCTTTCATCCTATGTTCAAAGCTGTCACCGAACGCCACAAGTAATATAACGACTACTTTTTTCATCTGTTTTCCCTCCTGTAAGTCCATATTATACCATGCCAGTACTATTTTTGCATTATCAAAATTTCTGTTTATGTGGCCGGTCTTAATAACCCTCTTTTCCTCTGGTGTGACCATTTCTCGTTCACCCGGAACCCGTGGCTCTGCCAGCACCTTGTAAGGAAGTCTGAGGCTCATGCATAAATTCATTTATTCTAAATAACAAAAAAGAATCCCTAGATAACTAAACCCCTGGAGATTCTTTTTTCTTAAAGTGTGTATAGTATACTTGAAAACTTTGTGGTATAATCACTTTGTTGTCCTACCGATACCTGGCAACGGGAGGAGGTGTTCACATGGAAATCATTATCACTTTTTTAGTCGCTGTTGCGGCTGGTGTAGCCTGCCACTACATCATCAAATGGTTAGACGGTGACCATAAGGACAACAAATAACCTAGTGGATGCCTGACCACTATAAAAGTCAGGAAGAATCCCTCGGCCGTGTTGCAGCACGGTTGGGGGATTCGTTCGTTGTCCACATGGACTCATTATCACCTTTTGCCTACTGGCATTATAGCATACGCAGATTTCTTTTACAATATTCTTTTTTGATTCTGTCTTTCATTTTACAAAAGTTAAATTTTGGTGTCATTTAATCAGCATGGCATCCCCAAATGAGAAAAACCGGTATCTTTCTTCTATGGCCTCCCTGTAAGCCCCAAGCACATGCTCCCGCCCTGCCAGGGCGCTAACCAGCATTACCAGCGTGGACTCAGGCAGGTGGAAATTGGTTATCAGCCCATCCAGCACTTTAAACTGATAGCCCGGATAAATAAAGATATCCGTATTCCCACAGCTTTCCTTTAACATGCCGTTTTCATCCGCCGCGCTTTCCAGCGTGCGGCAGCTTGTGGTCCCCACACATATTACCCTGTTCCCGTTTTTCTTAGCCTGGTTTATGGCCTCCGCCGCCTGGGCGGTGATCTGGTAATACTCGGAATGCATATGATGCTCCAGGATATTCTTTGTCTTAACCGGGCGGAAGGTCCCCAGCCCCACATGAAGGGTCACATAGGCCAGCTTAACACCCTTGCGCTCCAGAGAATGAAGCAGCTCCTCCGTAAAATGAAGCCCCGCCGTAGGTGCCGCCGCAGAGCCGTCATATCTGGCATACACAGTCTGGTAACGGTTCTGGTCCTGAAGCTTATGGGTGATATAAGGGGGCAGGGGCATTTCCCCCAAACGGTCTAAAACCTGTTCAAAAATCCCTTCATAGGAAAACCGGACCAGACGGTTGCCCTCCTCCACAATAGAGAGGACCTCCCCTGTAAGGAGCCCGTCCCCAAAGGTAAGGCTTACGCCGGGTTTTGCCTTCTTCCCAGGCTTTACCAGGGTTTCCCAGATGTCCCCATCCCGTCTTTTTAAAAGAAGCACTTCCACCGCTGCCCCGGTTCCCTGCCTGGCCCCATGGAGCCTTGCAGGGAGCACCCGGGTGTTGTTCAGCACCAGGCAGTCCCCAGGGTTTAAGTAATTTCCTATATTTTTAAATACTTCATGCTTTGTCTGCCCGGTATGTTTGTCAAGAAGCAAAAGCCGTGAAGCACTCCGGTCTGCCAGGGGATCCTGGGCAATCAGTTCCTCTGGCAGGTCAAAAGAAAAATCCGAAGTTTTCAGCTCCATTACATATTGGCTCCCTTTAAAAATGCCACATAACCACGCTTCGCTTCATACACATCCGCCTTGCTGGTAGCTTCCCAGGGCGCATGCATATTCAAAACAGCTACCCCGCTGTCAATCACGTTCATACCATAAAGGGCAAGGATATAAGCGATGGTTCCGCCGCCTCCTAAGTCTACCCTGCCAAGCTCCGCTGTCTGGAAGTTTACCTTCTCCTCTTCAAAAATCTGGCGGAGATGTGCGAAGTATTCCGGGTTGGCGTCATTGGAACCAGATTTACCGCCGGAACCGGTGAACTTGTTAAATACCATGCCGCCTCCCAGGTACGCTACGTTTTTCTTGTCAAAGCTTGCTGCAAAGATGGGGTCATAAGCACTGCTGACATCGGAAGAAAGCATGCAAGAAGAAGCCAGGCATCTTCTTAAATTCAGCTCTGTATATTCTCCCGTCAGGTTCATCACCTCCGCCAAAGTATTCTCAAAGAACTGTGACCGCATTCCCGTTGCCCCAATGCTCCCCACTTCCTCTTTGTCCACCAGCAGGCAGCAGGCTGTCCTGTCACTTTCTTCCACCTCAAACATGGCTTTCAGGGAAGAAAAGGCACACACACGGTCGTCCTGCCCATAGCCTAAGATCATGCTCCTGTCAAGGCCGGCTTCCCTTGCCTTACCGGCGGGAACAACTTCCAGCTCTGCAGAGAGGAAATCATCTTCCTCCACGTCATAATTTTTCTTCAGGATCTCCAGGATGCCCTTTTTAACGGCTTCCTTTGCACGGTTCTTGTTTTTCTTAGCCTTTTTGTCCTTCTTGGGAATATCCTCACCTGTTCCCTCTTTGTCCTCAGCCTTTTCCCTGCCAAAAATAAAGGGCTTACTTCCTATGATAAGGTCAAGGGCTTCCCCTTCAATTACCTTGGATGCCTTCTTTTCAAGCTGTTCCTGTGACAGATGTACCAGCAAATCGGAAATAAAGAACACAGGGTCGTCCTCGTTTTCCCCAATGTTCAGTTCCACTGTGGTCCCATCCTTTTTCACGATAACCCCATGAAGGGAAAGGGGGATGGTCACCCATTGGTACTTTTTCACGCCGCCATAGTAATGGGTATCCAGATAAGCAAACCCGCCGTCCTCATAGAGGGGATTTTGCTTGATATCCAGCCTAGGGGAATCTATATGTGCGCCCAGGATATTCATTCCCTCTGCCATGGGACGCTTCCCAATGCGGAACAGTGCCACTGCTTTATTCATGCAGGCCGCATAGACCTTATCCCCTTCTTTTAATTCCTCCCCCTTATTCATAACATCCTGCAGCTCCCGGTAGCCCTGCTCCTGTGCGGCATTTATAATGTAATCCACACATTCCCTTTCTGTCTTCCCTTCATCCAGGAAGTTTCTGTACTCATCGGCAAAAAGATCCACTTCCTTCATCTGATCTTCATCGTAAGTTTCCCAGGTATTTCTCTTTTTCATCTTTTCCTCTTTTCTGCGCGGCTTTTTGTGTGTTTTTGTTTTGCGGGCACCGCGCCGGCCCTAACTTGATAGTAATATCTTTCTTTTACTGCCGCAATTCAATTCCCATGCTTTCCAGCCCGTTCAGTATTTTTTTCATTGCCGTGGCAACGTCACTCTCTTCCAGTGTCCGGTCTTTGGCCCGGAAAGTAATGGAGTAAGCCATAGATTTGAACCCTTCCTTAATCTGCTCTCCCTCATAAACGTCAAACAGTTGGTATCCCTCCAGAAGTTTTCCCCCTCTTTGCTCCAACATGGCTTCAATCTGCCCTGCCATCACTGCCCTGGGGACCACCATGCTGATATCCCTGGTAACTGCCGGATATTTGGCTATCCCTTCATATTTCCTGTCAAAGGTTGCCTTTGCCACAATACATGGCATATCCAGCACAGCCACATAAACCCGGGTACCAATATCATAGGTTTTGCACACCTGGGGATGAATCTCTCCCAGATACCCTATGGTTTCCTTTTCGTATACAATATCCGCCTGGCGGCCGGGATGCAGGAAAGGCTTCCCGGAGGCAGGGTCATAGACAGCCTTTTTGGCCATGCCCACAGCTTCGAAAAACTCTTCTACCACCCCTTTCATAGTATAGAAATCCCCTTCCCCGTACATACCGAGGGTGAACTGCATTCTCTCATCAGGAAGCTCTGTGAGGGGGAGCTGGTGGGGCAGATAGATATTCCCCAGTTCGTAAAGCCTTACGTCTTTGTTTCTTCTATTATAATTGGTGGCAAGGGAAGTAAGCATTCCATTAAGGGAAATGGTTCTCATAATGGAAAAGTCCTCTCCCAACGGATTGGCAATCACAATCGCTTTCCGAAGGGGTGAATCCTTGGGCAAAAGCAGCCTGTCAAACACCCTGGGGCTTTCGAAGGAATAATTCATCCCCTGGGAAAAACCGCAGTATTCTGCAATATCCCGCGCTTTCTGCTCTACCCGAAGCTTATAGGATAGTTTCCCGGCCGTAGCCTCCCCTGTGGGCAGTGTGGTGGGAATCTTATCATAGCCAAAAAATCTGGCCACTTCCTCCGCAATATCCGCGCCGCATTCCAGATCCTGACGGTAGGTGGGTACAATCAGCTCTTCCCTGCCCTGGTCATATGCGATCTCCAGCCTGCCGAAAATCTCCATCATTTCCTCCCTGGAGATATCCGTTCCCAACAGCGTGTTAATGCGCTCCGGCTCAAAGGGAATCCTTGCCCGCTCCTTCATGGGCTGGCATACATCCACCATGCCTCCCACTACATCCCCGCAGCCCAGCTCCTGGATCAACTGGCAGGCACGGTTAATGGCAGCCTCTGCATTGTGGGGGTCAAGCCCTTTCTCAAACTTGCCGGAAGCATCCGTGCGCAGCCCCAGCCGCTTTGCGGACTTCCGGATATTAGGCCCGTTAAAGGTGGCCGCCTCGAAAAGGACCGTTTTCACCTGATCGGTAATCTTACTGTTTTCGCCGCCCATAATGCCTGCAATGCCGATTTCCTTTTCCCCGTCGCATATCATCAGGATATCTTTATCCAGCTTCCTTACCTGTTCATCCAGGGTCTGGAATTCCTCCCCATCCTTTGCGCGGCGGACAATGATTTTATGCCCTGCTACTGTGTCTAAGTCAAAAGCGTGCATGGGCTGCCCGTACTCTTCCATCACATAATTGGTAATATCCACCAGGTTATTAATAGGACGGATGCCGCTGGCCCGGAGCCTTCTTTGCATCCAATCCGGAGAGGGTGCAATTTTGATATTGGTGCATACCCGGGCGCAATACCGGCTGCACAGGTCAGGGTCTTTTACCTCCACGGAAATGTAATCCCTTACATCCTCCCCATTGTCCTTCACCTCCACCACAGGAGGGACAAAAGGCTTGCGGAAGGTGGCTGCCGCTTCCCTGGCAATGCCAAGGACACTGTAGCAGTCCACCCTGTTGGAGGTAATCTCATACTCAAACACCGTATCCCTCATGCCCAGGGCCTCCACGGCATCCGCCCCCACCTGGGCGTCCTCCGGGAAAATATAAATGCCAAGCTCCGGCGCTTCCGGATACATATTCCTGTCAGAGCCCAGCTCCTCAATAGAGCACATCATACCGTTCGATGGGATTCCCCGCAGTTTTCCTGCCTTAATGGTGATGCCATCCTCCGGCAAGGGGCCGCCCTCATGTCCCCCCGCAACCTTCCCGCCGTCAAGGACTACCGGTACTTTGTCCCCTTCCTTTATGTTGGGCGCCCCGGTTACAATCTGGACCACCTCTTCCCCGATATTTACCTGGCAGACGATGAGCTTATCGGCATCCGGGTGTTTTTCTATTTTTTCAATCTGCCCTATGACAATCTTTTCCAGATTTTTGTCCAGCCTTGCAAAATTTTCTACTTTTGTCCCACTAAGGGTCATAGCGTCGCAATATTCCTGGCCTGTGCATGTAAGCCCCGGCACATAGGCTTTAATCCAAGATAATCCTGTATTCATTTGGTTACCTTCCTTTCTATCTTCAGCGCTTTGTCTTTACAAACCTGTTTTCCTGTCCGCAGCCCCTCTTCCCTCAGAACTGTTTTAAGAAACGGATATCATTTTCATAAAGAAGCCGCATATCGTCAATTTCATATTTCAGAAGGGCAATCCTCTCCAGCCCCATACCGAAAGCAAAACCGGAATACTTTTCCGGGTCAATGCCGCTCATGGTAAGCACATTGGGGTGGACCATGCCGCAGCCTAAAATTTCAATCCAGCCGGAGCCTTTACAGAAACGGCAGCCTTTCCCGCCGCACTTAAAGCAGGAGACGTCCATCTCCGCACTTGGCTCTGTGAAATTGAAATGGTGGGGGCGGAACTTCACCCTGGTATCCTCCCCAAACAGCTCCCTTGCAAACTCTGCCAGGGTTCCCTTTAAATCCGCCAGGGTAATGTGCCTGTCAACCACAAGCCCCTCTATCTGGTGGAAGGAAGGGGAATGGGTGGCATCCACCTCGTCAGAGCGGAACACTCTGCCGGGTGCAATCATGCGGATGGGAAGTTTCCCCTTTTCCATCTCATGCACCTGGGTACCGGAGGTCTGGGTACGCAGCAGGAAATCGCCGTTAATGAAAAAGGTGTCCTGTTCGTCCTTTGCGGGATGGTCTGCAGGGATGTTAAGCGCCTCAAAATTATAATAGTCCGTCTCCACCTCTGGGCCTTCCACTACTTCATACCCCATGCCGATAAATATTCTCTCCACCTCTTCCTGGGCAATGGTGTTGGGATGGCGGTGTCCAATGCGGTCTTTTTTCGCCGGAAGGGTTACATCAATGGTTTCGTTCCTTAACCTGGCCTCCAGCGCTGCCGCCTCCATTTTCGCCATAGTCTCTTCCAGGACCGCCTCAATTTCCTTCCTGGCATCGTTTACCATCTGGCCAATTTTCGGCCGGTCTTCCGCCGCCACATCCTTCATGCTTTTCAGCACGGCAGTAAGCTCCCCTTTTTTGCCCAGGTAGCTTACCCTGATCTCATTGAGCTTATCCAATGCACTGCTGTTTTGAATCTGCTTTAGGGCTTCCGCCTTAATCTGTTCCAATTTTTCTCTCATCATTCTCTCCTTATTTTCAGTTCCGCTTACGCTGATTTTAAGTTCCGCTCTCGGCCGTATACTGGTTTCTGGGCCCGGTTTTACTTTGTATGCACAAAAAACCCCTGTGTATCAAATACACAAGGGACGAATTTCTCCGCGGTACCACCCACTTTCCTGTCTGGGGACAGGCTCTCTGTACACTTAACGCGTGCCACGTTTAAACATACTTACAGTTTCCCTCCTGTAACGGAAAAACTGTGTTTCGTTTAACGGCTCCG